>ENA-OQDW01000085-OQDW01000085.1-human-gut-metagenome-genome-assembly--contig:-NODE-85-length-35356-cov-8.465185_pt1 | contig 35356 bp, 41 predicted proteins | sample MGYA00242784_ERZ504613 | MGnify/ENA primary metagenome ERZ504613 (study PRJEB26092, sample SAMD00036330) | human gut metagenome | host: Homo sapiens | study: EMG produced TPA metagenomics assembly of...
TATAATAAGGTGTAAACTTAATGACAGAATAAAATATGGAACAGACATCTGTAACACAGGAATCTAAGGGATTCTACAAACTGAATTGGCTACAACGCATCGGATTCGGATCTGGCGACTTGGCGCAAAACCTCATCTACCAGACCATCTGCATGTATCTGTTGTTCTTCTACACCGACATCTATGGACTTAATCCTGGTGTTGCTGCCACCATGTTCTTGGTGGTTCGCTTGGTCGATGTACTCTGGGACCGTTGGTGGGAACTTATGTAGATAAGCATAATCACGTTGGGGTAAGTATCGCTCTTATCTCGTCCTGGCGGGTTTGCCACTCACCGTACTTGCCATCCTCTGTTTTTGGAATGGTATGGAAGGACAGACAGAAACCATCAAACTCATCTATGCCTATGTAACATACGTAGGCTTGTCTATGCTTTATACATTGATCAATGTGCCTTACGGAGCCTTGAACTCTTCGCTGACTCGCGATACAGACGAGATAACCATCCTTACCTCTGTACGTATGTTCATGGCAAATGTGGGTGGACTCTGTGTATCGGCAGGTGTTCCAATCCTGGTAGCCATGCTCGCAGCAGCCAAGGATCTCCCTATCGAGATGGCACTCTTCATGGGTTTGGGCTCTTTGCCATCTTTCATCTTTATGCCACTCGTTCCTGCCATCAAGAAAAAGGTGGGCAAGAAGAATATGTTCTACATCTTCCTTACTGTGGCTATCGTGGGTATGGCGATGCTTTATATCATCAGCAAGATGGGATCTGTAAAGGATCATATCACGCTGGTTTATATCGCTCAGTTCATCAAATCAACAGGCGTAATCGTAGCTACAGGATATATGTGGGCTCTGATTCCAGAGGTTATCTCTTTTGCAGAATATACCAGCGGCAAGCGTATTGCCGGCATCGTCAATGCCCTGACCGGTATCTTCTATAAGGCAGGTATGGCTTTGGGTGGTGTTATTCCTGGTGCAGTTCTTGCATGGACCGGTTATCAGGCAGCAGCTGCTCAGGAGGGCAACTCTCTTCCTACCGACAGTAATGCTTGGTTTGTTGCCATGCTGATTTTTGCCCTGGTAGGTTTCGCCCTTCTGGTATTCTGCTTTACCCAAACCAAGGAGCGTGTGGTAATGGACGAGAAGGAAACCAAGAATGTTAAGGTGAGTGACCTGTGGACAGAATTCTTCCATAACCGTCCTCTCCGTATCGTGGCACTCTTCTTCATTACAGCCTTCGCCATGATGTCGGTTGGTAATGCTGCCGGTGCTTACTTCATGAACGATTTGGAGCAGCAGACTCCTCTGGCACAGGAGGGTATCCGCTGGCTGGTATGTGTGATTCCTGCCATCTTGCTGGGTTTGGCGATGTTCATCATCTCTAAATATGAGTTGACCGATGAGGTTATCGACGACATCAACAAGAAGATTGAGGCCCGACACAAGGAAGAAAACTAGAGACTATAATTATTAACGAGAAAAATAGATATAAGATATGAAAAAGATCACAACTCTGGCACTGGGGCTGATGCTTGCTTCAACAGCTTTCGCTCAAAAAGCGAACTCTGCAGCTCAAATCCCAACATTCCAGGAAACTATGGGTAAGTACTTCCTGGTAGGTGCTGCCATTAATACCGATTTGCCTGATGGACAAGACCCTGCAGGTGAGGAAGTAGTGAAGAAACAGTTTAACCAGGTAGTTGCCGAAAACTGTATGAAGGGTGAGAAGAATCATCCGGAGGTGAATCGCTTTGATTTCACAGATGGCGATAAGTTGGCCGACTGGGCAGAGAAGAACGGCAAGACCTTGATCGGGCATTGTCTGGTTTGCATTCTCAGCCACCTAAGTGGATGTTTACCGATGATAAGGGTAATCTGGTAAGCCGTGAAGTGCTTATCGGCAGAATGTATAACCATATTATGAATGTGGTTACTCATTATAAAGGTAGAGTAAAGGGTTGGGACGTTGTGAACGAGGCTTTCGAGGATGATGGCTCTTACCGCAAGTCTCTATATTATAAGATTATCGGTCCGGAGTTCATCGAACTGGCTTTCCGCTTTGCGCATGAGGCTGACCCTAACGTAGAACTCTACTACAATGATTATTCTACTTCGAAGCCAGCCAAGCGAGAGGCTATCTGCAAACTGGTTCGCGATTTGAAGGCGAAGGGTCTCCGCATCGATGCAGTAGGTATGCAGAGCCACAATGGTTTTGATTATCCTGACTATGCTGAGTATGAGAAGAGCATCGAGGCTTTTGCTGGTGAAGGCGTGAAGGTGATGCTGACGGAGTTGGATATGAACATGCTTCCTAATCCGGAAGGATTCGGCGGAGCGGAAATCAGTCAGAAGTTTGAACTTCAGAAGAAGTACAATCCATACGTGAAGGGACTTGACAAGAAGGCGCAGAAACTCTTCAATCAGCGTTATCTCGATCTCTTTAAGATTGTAGAGCGTCACAAGGATGTCATCAGTCGTGTTACCTTCTGGGGTGTCAACGATGGTCACTCTTGGTTGAATGGCTGGCCTATCCCTGGCAGAACCAACTATCCGCTGCTCATCGATCGTAACAACAATGTGAAGCCAGTGGTGAAGGAAATCGTCAATCTCTTTAAGTAAAATCTCTTTAGATAATATTGTACATCTCTTAAAATAATAAACAACAATGAAAGCAAGATATTTGTTCCCAAAGGATTATATGGCAGATCCATCTGCCAATGTGTTTAACGGTCGCCTGTATGTTTACCCATCTCATGACTGGGATAGCGGCGAAAGTTTCGACGATGATGGCGGTCACTTCCAGATGAAAGACTATCATGTTCTCTCTATGGACGATGTGATGGAAGGTGAGGTAACCGATCATGGTGTGATTCTCGACGTGAAGGATGTGCCATGGGCTGAGAAGCAGATGTGGGACAACGATGTAGTAGAGAAGGATGGCAAGTACTATCTTATCTTCTCTGCCAAGGATTATAATGGTGTGTTCCATCTCGGTGTGGCTGTGGCTGATAAGCCTGAAGGTCCTTTCATTCCGAATGCCGACCCTATCCGCAAGTCATACAGCATCGACCTTGCGTGTTCAAGGATGATGATGGCAAGATTTACTGCTACTTCGGTGGTATCTGGGGCGGTCAGCTTCAGTGGTACAAGGACAACAAGGCACTGAAGGATGAGCATCTTCCAGAGGGCAAGGAGAATCCATTGCCATCTCGTGTAGCCATGATGACGGATGATGTGCAGCAGTTTGCAGAAATGCCAAAGCCTGTTGTCATCGTTGACGAGGAGGGTAAGGTATTGCCAGCTGATGATCCACATCGCTTCTTCGAGGCCAGCTGGATGCATAAGTATAAGGGCAAGTATTACTTCAGCTACTCTACCGGTGATACTCATTATCTCTGCTATGCTGTAGGTGATAATCCTTATGGTCCGTTCACTTACAAGGGCGTCATCCTGGAACCGGTAGTAGGTTGGACAACCCATCACAGTATCTGTGAGTACAAGGGACAGTGGTATCTGTTCCATCACGACTGTGTGCCATCAAATGATACAACCTGGCTTCGCAGCGTAAAGGTGGCTCCTCTCTTCTATGATGAGGATGATAACATCTTGCCGGTTCAGCCTGAATAAGAGTATTATAAGTTTTAGATGACATACGTTTAGGTTGACTTTTAGGTTTATAATAGTTTTGATGAATAGTTGATATATAAGTTAATGTTAGTTTGGAAGAAACGGCATCTTCGTGAGGAGATGCCGTTTTTGCGTATGTTCCTATTCTTTCTTTTCTTCTCTTTCCGTTTTCTCTTACTTTTCATCTAATGTTATTTTTAAGTTATTTCTATCAGTTTGTAGGAGATTTCGGATATTTTTGTTTACCTTTGTGCCCGTAAACCATAAAAAGAATAATTTATGTTGAGATTACTTTTAAGGCTTTGGTGGTTGCAGCAGCGCCGTAACTTCCACAAGCGAGATGCCTTCGTGGCGTGCTACATCATCTTCCTGTATGTGGTGATGGGCGTGAGCTTCTTTCTCAGCTTCACCGAGAATGGGGGAGAACTTGGGGGCGAAGACATGCCTGCCTGTTGGGAGCCGGTATCGTTGTCGGTATGCTGATTCCTGACATCATCATGAAGATGGTGATGAAGCGGGATATTACAGCAATGGATGATTATGTGAAGTCGCGCCCTGTGCCAGAGAAGATCTGGAACAAGTTCCTGCTCACCACCAATCTCGTGAGCTTCTGGAACTATGTGCTTCCGGTGCTTATGCTTCCGGTATTTATCTATTTCCTGCCTGCAGGTCAGGTTATTGCCAGCTTCTTTCTGTTCCTGGCGTTTTCTTATATTGACGGCATCTACATCACCTGTTACCGCAAGGCTACGGAGTGGATTCTGAAATGGCCCTTGATATTGGGATGGATGGGAATGTTTGCCGTGCTGATAGGGTATATGTTTGTGGCTTCCTTCTTCCCGGTATGGATGGGATGGGTGGGTATCTTCTTCCTTGCCGGAGCGGTATTCGCCGGACTTACCATCTATCTCTATCACGAAAAGATTTATAACGAGCAGAAGCAGAAGGTTTCCAGGTTCCGTGGTTTCAGCCATATCAACCTCTTCAGTCTGCAATATATCGGCACATTGAGAGCAAAGCGTGTCCGTACGATGGTGATTATGATTACTGCCATCTTCCTTTTCGATGCCTATCTCTTTGCCTTGCTACCGGCAGAAGCGGGACAGGAAATGGGGGACAAGGTGGCTATGACTACCCTCTATGTGGCGGGTGCCATCCTGCTGCCATCGGTGGTGTTGTCGCAGTGGACCTTTGGCATTGAGGCAAACTTCTTCCATGGTTTGATGACCAAGCCTGTCAAGGTTAAACAGATGCTGCAGAATTGCTTCTATTATTATATGGTGGTGAGTGCTGTCGCTTTGTTGCTTACTCTTCCGTTCCTTTTCCTGCAGGCAGGAATCGGAATCCAGGTGCTTATCAGCGGTTTCTGTCTGGCAGTATTCATCAATCTCTTTAATCTGCCTACGGCACTCTTCTCTTCCCGTCTGGAGATATTCCAGACTTCCATGTTCAGCATGCAGGGAGCTAATCTGAAGATTAATCTTTATGCCATCGCCTTTCTTTTCCCGCTGGCTGGTGTCTGTGCTGTCTATTATTTCTTCGGTGAGACGGCATGGTTTATCACCTGCGTAACGCTGGCAGTCTTCAGCATCGCCATCCACAAATGGTTCATCGCCAAGATAGCTGCCATCTTCGAGAAGAACAAGTATAAGCGCATGGAGAAGTTCATGGAAAGCTAGGAGAATTAAGTGAAGAGTGAAGAACGAAGAGTGAAGAATTCAATAGCTTTACTAATCATAAAGTTCAATGTTCAAAATTCAAAGTTCAAAGTAATATGATTAAGATTCAGAATCTCAAAAAGATATATAATGGCAATACCGTACTCGATATTGATAATCTGGGTGTTGCAAAGGGCGAGTTGATAGGACTCGTAGGTAATAATGGTGCGGGCAAGACCACCTTGCTCCGTCTGATTCTCGACCTGATTCAGGCTGATGATGGTTTCGTGGAAAGCAATGGACAGAAGGTGAACGAGAGTGAGACCTGGAAGGAATATACCGGCAGTTACATCGACGGCAGATTCCTCATCGACTTCCTCACCCCTGAGGAATACTTCGATTTCATTGCTGATGTTTATCACATTGACGATGAAATCTTGCAGGAGCGATTGGCTCAGTTTGAGGGCTTTATGCACGATGAAATCATGGGAACCAAGAAGTATCTCCGCGATTTTTCTCAGGGCAACCGACAGAAGATTGGTATCATCGGAGCGATGATTATTAATCCGAAGGTTCTTCTCCTAGATGAGCCGTTCAACTATCTCGACCCATCTTCTCAGATGACTATCGCCCACATGATTCAGCGCATCTGCAAGGAGCAGGGCACCACGGTCATCATCTCCAGCCATAACCTCAACTTCGTTGCCGACATCTCCTCCCGCATCCTCCTGCTGGAGAAAGGCAAGCTGGTGAAGGATCTTCCTAATGCCGATGGCGCTGCCATCGCCGAACTCAACGAGTACTTCGGTATTCAGGCGGAATAAACTTTTTCCGTTAATATTATACAAATTCCATGATATGATTTGTATAATTATCGTTAAATGCTTACCTTTGCACTCAAACGAAGAAAAAAAGAATCAATGAGCAAAGGAAAATTAGCTAAGTTTGCGGATATGGAGCGTTTCGAGAACGTGTTCCAGTATCCATATAGTGTAGTAGATGACGTGCCTTTCGATATGAAGGGCAAGTGGCGTGAGATGTATTTCCACAATGATAACCCTATCGTGCTGGAGTTGGGATGCGGCAAGGGTGAATATACCGTGGAACTTGCCAAGCTCTATCCTGAGATGAACTTCATCGGTGTGGATATCAAGGGCGCACGTATGTGGACCGGTGCCAAGAAAGCGATAGAGGAAGGACAGAAGAACGTGGCTTTCCTCCGTACCAACATCGAGATTATCGACCGCTTCTTTGCCGAGGATGAGGTGCAGGAAATCTGGCTCACCTTCTCTGACCCGCAGATGAAGAACCCTCGCAAGCGTCTTACATCTACTTACTTCATGAACCGTTATCGCCATTTCCTCGTGGATGGCGGCATCATCCATCTGAAGACGGACTCCAACTTCCTCTTCACCTATACTACTTATATGGTGGATGGCAACCATCTGCCTGTGCTCTTCCGCACCGAGGACCTCTATCATCAGGAGGGTATCGATGAGGAAACCCGTAAGATTCTCTCTATCCAGACCTATTATGAGAGTATGTGGATAGAGCGTGGCTTGAACATCAAGTATCAGAAGTTCGCCTTGCCACGTGAGGGGGAGTTGGTGGAACCTGATATTGAGATTCCGCTGGATGATTATCGCAGTTATCGCCGTGATAAGCGAAGCTCAAAGGATACAGCGAAGTAGATTTTTACAATGATTTGAATAAGCTTCCGCAATGCTTTGAATGCCTTTCCTCAAGCGTTATTGGCGTTTGAAGAATGCGTCATAAGTATCTGAAAGAAGTAACTGAAGTTGTTTGGAGATACAATAGAAGTTGTTGGAACAGTAAGTATCTCGAAGCGCACAACAGTTGATATGCGGTCGCACATCAGCTGTTGTGCGCTTGTCTTTCAGCTGTTGTGCATGCGTAGAACAGCTGTTGTGCGGCTTTTTAATGGCAATTCTATTGATTGTCTTTGTTAATCAAGTTGACGACTACTTTTACCATAACATCTTTTTCCTCAGTTCTTCTTTTTGATGAAATTTGCGAAAGATTGAAATGGAAGGAATGTTTTGTTTTTGATTACTTCCAGATTAAATATCAGGACTAGTCTTAGGTTAGGGATATGTATAGTATGTTATGTTCTTCCTATACCTTTTGTTAAATCCGGGAATAATCTTGTTGAATTCAAGAAAAAAAGGTGGAAATGCTTGGTGTTTCCACCTTATTTTATTATATTTGCAGCAAGTTTTTGAAGAAGTGCAGTATTCTCAGGGACTGCATGGAACTGACGAAACGACTAAAAGAATAGAAAAGTAATAACTAACTAAATAAACGACAAAATGATGAACTATAAGAAATTGGCTCTTACCGTTGCGGCTGGAGCGATGGCAACTACAATGATGGCGCAATCAGCACCAAAACTGAATGCCAATAACATCGAAGAAGTAATCAAGGCGATGACCTTGGAAGAAAAAGCCCAGATGCTGGTGGGCGGTGGTAACGATGGATTCGTGGGCAGCGGTGCTATGCTCGGACATCAGAAGAAGTTCGTGCCGGGTGCTGCGGGTACTACTGTAGCCATCCCTCGTCTCGGCATTCCTACTACCGTTCAGTGTGATGGTCCTGCCGGAGTTCATATCGATGCTCATCGCGAAGGTGACAGCCGTAGCTACTTTGCCACTGGTTTCCCTATCGGAACCTGTCTGGCTTCTACCTGGAACACCGACCTGGTGCGCAAGGTGGGTGAGGCTATCGGTAACGAAACCCTGGAGTATGGCTGTGATGTTGTACTCGGACCGGGTATGAACCTGCATCGCAATCCGCTCTGCGGCCGTAACTTTGAGTATTATTCTGAAGACCCAATCGTAACGGGTCTTATCGGAACCGCCTTTGTACAGGGTGTGCAGAGCCAGGGCGTGGGTGTAAGTGCCAAGCACTTTGCCGTGAACTCTCAGGAAACTGACCGTACCAAGGTGGATGAGCGATTGAGCCAGCGTGCTCTCCGTGAGCTGTATCTGAAGGGGTTCGAGATGATGGTTCGCAAGAGCAATCCTTGGACTATCATGTCTGCCTATAATAAGGTAAACGGTGTTTATGCGCAGGGCAACAAGGGGCTCTTGACTGATATTCTCCGCAACGACTGGGGATATAAGGGAATCGTGGAGACCGACTGGATTGGTAAGCGTGCCGACCTTCCTCTGGAACAGGAAGTAGAGGCTGGCAACGACCTGATGATGCCGGGTTATCCAGCTCAGGTGCAGGATATTGTTGATGCCGTAAAGAATGGCAAGCTGGATATCAAGGATGTGGACCGCAATGTTCGCCGTATGCTCGAATATATTGTGAAGACTCCTCGATTCAAGGGATATAAATATAGTGGTGAGCCAGACTTGAAGGCTCATGCTGCCATCACCCGTCAGAGTTCTACCGAGGGTATGGTGCTCCTGAAGAATGATGCCGCTCTTCCTATCCAGGGTTTGAAGACCGTGGCACTCTTCGGTGTCAACTCTTACGACTTCATGTCGGGTGGCCTCGGTAGTGGAGCCGTTAATGTAGGCTATTCTGTAGATATGGTTACCGGTTTGAAGAACATCGGCGTGGCAACTACTCCTCAGCTTACGGAAATCTATCAGAATTATGTGAAGTATGCCAAGGCTAAGTTGAAGGCAGACAAGAATCCGATGATGTGGTTCCTGGATCAGGGTCAGCCTAAGCTCGATGAAATTGAGATTACTGAGCGTTGTGTAGCTGGCGAGGAGCCAAAGGCTGATGCTGCCATCATCACCATCGGCCGTCAGGCAGGTGAGGGAATGGATCGCCAGATCAATGGTGAGTTCAACCTCAGTCAGATAGAGCAGGATATGATTTTCCGTGTATCTGATGCTTTTCATGCCAAGGGTAAGAAGGTGATTGTCATCATCAACTCTGGTTCTGTGATGGAGACTGCCAGTTGGAGAGACCGTGTGGATGCTATTCTCGTAGCTTGGCAGCCAGGTATCGAGGGCGGCAACTCTGTAGCTGATATCCTGACCGGTAAGGTGAATCCATCGGGTAAGTTGACCATGACCTGGCCTATCGCTGCTACCGATCATCCTTCTACTGCCAACTTTGCCAAGGATTACGATATGTACACCTACAAGAATCTGCTGGATTGGAGCAAGGGCAACATCAAGGGTTACGACTATAGCAACCACGAGGAGGATATCTACGTAGGTTATCGCTACTTTGATACCTTCAAGAAGAATGTGGCTTATCCTTTCGGTTATGGTTTGAGCTACACTACCTTCGAGTTTGGCAAGCCATCAGTCAAGGCTAAAGGCAACAATATCGAGGTTAGCGTAACTATCAAGAATACCGGTAAGGTTGCCGGCAAGGAAGTTGCTGAGGTTTATGTCACCGCTCCTAAGGCGCTTACGAGAAGCCAGCCAAGGAACTCAAGACCTTCGGCAAGACCAAGTTGCTGAATCCAGGTGAAAGTCAGACTTTGAAGATGACCCTCGAAAAGCGCGATCTTGCCAGCTTCGATGAGGCCAATAGCCAGTGGAAGGTAGATGCAGGTAACTATCTCTTCAAGGTAGGTAGTGACGTAGAGAACATCAAGGGTACTGCTACTTTAAAGGTTGCAGAATATACCGAGAAGACAAGCAATGCTTGCGCTCCTAAGGTTCAGTTGAACTATCTGAAGCAGAAGTAGCCTGTGTAAATAATATTCTAGAAAGAGATTATCTAGAAGAAACTCCCGGAAAATGGGGAAAGAAGAGATTGAGAATTTTTCCTTAAGGGAAATAAAATCTTCCCTTAAGAGATATTTTTCACCACATTTGGTCTGTAAAGTTATTTCTTTATAAATTTCGCAGCACCTATTTTCCTATCCTCAAAAGCAAAGAACTCCCGTCTCTTTTCTGAGATGGGAGTTCTTGTTTAGAAGGAATACTGGGCGGAAATCATCAGTCGCGAGGGCGAAGATAATAGCAGTCGGTCAATGTACTGATGCCGCTATAGATGGTTTCCATATAATTCTTCTTATTGAATAGGTTTCGAAGCTCTGCTGAAAGGCGGAGCTTTTTCATTCTCCAAACTGCAGAGGCATCGCCAAGGAGGGTGTTAAGATGGCTGCCCTCTTGCAGTTCATTGCGATAATGTACGAGCGAGAAGGAGAGGTCCACATGGCTGATGGTAGCGGTGGCAGATACGCTTTGGTGCCAATTAAATAACGATGACTTCGCCATTTTTTGACGTTTCGAGTTGTAAAAAGAGAATTCTCCCTCATAGCTAAAGGCGCACCAGGACGGCGAGAAGTCGATGCTAGGCTTTACAGTATAGTTGTTGGCGGTGTAGCTGATGGCTTTGCCGCTGCTGTATTGCTCCCCCTTGCTGTAGTTGTAACTGCCCTCCAGGCGGGTCTTCAGATGTAGGTCGTAGAAACCCTTCGATATGTAGAGTGATGCCCCTAGGTTGTTGCTCTTGCTGTCCTGCTTATATAATGAGGTATAGTATTTGCCATCCTCGATGCGTAGGTCGGATGCCGTGTTCATCCAGTTTTTGCTGGCATTGACCGATGCGCTGAAGAAGATTTCCTTGATAGGACGCTTGTAGTCGTAACTCAACTTGCCATAAAGAGAGCGAGTTATCGGAATGATGTCGCTCGAAGTGTACCAAGAGCGATAACTTTGACGATATTGCTTCATGGCGTAGTTGGTGGCATTGCCTGTTCCTGTACTGTATCCTGTGTAGATAGTCAACTCTCTTCGGAAATCTAATTTCTTATATAAGTAAAGGTAGGGTGATATGGTAAGTAGAGTTTTCTGTGGATAGGTGAAGCGTTCCCAGATGAAATCGGGAGAGAACGACATACGGAACGTCTCGGTCTTGTATTGCCAGTAAGGGGTGAACTTCCCTGTGATGTTAAGATTGTTTTTGCCGATTTCATCGTGACTGTTTTCGGTGAATCCGTTGTTTTTTCCGATTTCATCGCTTCTTTCCTGATATTTCGCATAGATGTTGTTGAGGTCGATACTCATTCTATATTCCTGTGTCCAGTGGAAGCGATTCCTCATCCACTGTAAGGCGTGGGCAGTATGCCAAAGGTTGGTGCGGATGCGATTCCGATCGTCGTTAACGTAGAGGTCCGCCACACCATGGTGATAGTCGGCAGTGCTACGCCAAGAGAGTTGACTTTTCTTGAAGATGAAGAGGCGGTAGATACTTGCCGAGAGGTCGAGCTTTGGGATGCGGACACGTTGGGTAAGCGTGTCGTTGATGTTTGACAAACCATCGTTTTGTGCTGCGCTGAGGCCGATACTCTTGTTGCCATAATGCTCAGCCTTGTTTACCTTGTTCTCCCATTGCAGATTGAAGGCATCGCTGATCATCGTCTTGTGGTTATGCTCCGTGGTAACTGTAGGAGCTTCGCCGCCGAGGTCGTAGATACTCATGTTCTCTCGCTCTTGTCGGGTTACCGTACGAAGATAGTTGGCTTCTATGCGAGTCTCTGCATCGTCCTTGTTCTTCTTGATATGGTTGATGGAGTATTTTTGCGAGGTGTTGAAGCGCAGGCGTTCTTCGTCGATAGGAGCGTCAAGCGATGGTACTGATATCCATGATGGAAGGGAGCTGGAGCCAGACGATTGCTGTAAGATGCGAGTTGGTTAAGTGCATAGCCGAGATTTTTGCCTGTTCTGTCGTATTCTGCATCATACATCATCTGTTTTTTCTTGCCAATTTGCATGATATTGATGCTTCCGCCTACGTGGGATGGATGCCCTACGAGCATGTAAGGCTTGAGGGTGGGCATCAGTTTGTCGCGGGCACTATCTTTCAGGGCGATGTTCATCGCCACATTATCCGTAAAGGTCTTGTTCTGGAGCGCCTTGATAGGCTGGTCATGCTCGATGACTTCGGCCTTTTTTACGTCTTTTGCCTTGATATTCTCTTCTAGTTGGTTATATTTGCCACCGGTCAGGTCGAGACCTTCCACAGTGAATCGGTTGATGGGCTTACCATTGTAGTTGATACGGCCATTCTTCTCTATATCCACGCCTGGCAGCTTTTTCAGTATATCTTTCAGGGAGTTATCTCGTTCGTTGGCAAAGCGGGTGAGGTCGAAAGATATGGTATCCCGCCCTGTGATACGAGATCCTTTTACTTGTACTTCCTTCAAGACAAAAGCTGTTGAAGTCATACTGATGATGGTTTCTTTTCCCGATGAAACCGCCGTTTTTTGCTTTTTATAGCCTATATAGGAAGCTTGCAGCATATCGCCAGTTTGCTTTTGTGCTATGGAAATCAAGAAAGTTCCGTCTTCCTTGCTGCGTGTAAACTTCAAGGGCTTTCCATTGCGCAGCAGCGTAACCGATACGTTGGTCAGACGGTTGTGTGTAAGTGAATCTTCCACATAACCACTAATCTTCTCTTGGGCAAACGCATGGCACGTCACGAACAGAATAGTGAAAAGAACTATTATTTTCTTCATCTTTTTTCTCTCTTTTCTATTTTACCTTAGACACTTATCTTGCTGATGTCTTTAAGACGCTTGTTTGGCAAAAAAGTAAACTGCTAATTATCTTTCAATCGGATTGTATGGCTCAGCACGCTTGGAATGCTTCAGGATATTTCCTTTTCTCCTAGCTATCTTTACAATTGCAGCATACTTGGCATCTTGAAGCAGATAGCCGATAGGGTCGGCATAGTATTTCTTGTAAATGGAGGTCAATGATTTGCGGTCGATAGGCTCGAATGTCTTACCTTTATAATAGATAGGTGTGGAGCCTTTGTCTGTAGTGAGTCCTACAGCCGTAAATCCATAATCGTTCTCGGAGTCGTGAGCCTTGAGTATCAATCCCGGCAGTCTGCTCAGTTTCCAGGGACCATTGTCAATAGGGATGTCTTCCGTATACCAAGCTATCCATGTTCTACCTTTAAACTTGGCAATTGCCTGGTGGCACTCGTAACCGCAGATGGAATCGATGCTGTCTGTGAGTTGCCAGTCTATCGGTTCCATCGGCTCTATGCACACATATCTGTCGGCAGCAAAGAAATCGAGATAGGCAGTTTTGCCCGGTTCTGGATAGTTCTTATATATTTTCCAATTAATCTGTCCGCCATTACCGGAGAAATTGACAGGTATTCCTTTTGCCATATTCGCAGAGATGGTAGAGTCTCTTTGGAATATCGGATAACTGTAGAATGCGGAATACTTGTTGCCAATCTGCAAGAGCATTTTCTCTTCGATGTGGCCAAAGATGGTGTCGGTCTTGGTATATTTCTTTTCGTAAATATACTCGGCATCATATACTACCTGATACTTTACCTGATCAATGGAATCTCCCATGCCAATGCTTGATTCATCGAACAGGTTTACTGTTTGCGCTTGGAGCATGCAAGCATATAATGCAAGCCATGCCATCAATAATACCTTTTTCATAATCTTCGTCTTTTTATTCATTATTTTATCTGTTTCATTCGTTTTTGTGATGCAAAAATACTGAGATTATCCGATGAAATCGATGATTCTGTTACTGAGTTATTACTTTTGCTTCTTTTCGCCTATTATTATTTTATTACTCTTGCTTTTGTTTACGGATTTTTCAGTAACTTTGCCGTCAAATTCAAAAGATCTGGAATGTATGAAAAGTAACAGTAAGCTGAAAATAGTATGGATGGTATGTGGGGTAGCAATCGTATTGTTGTTCTGCACGCAGGCATATTGGCTCCATCTTCAATGTCAATATAGCTTAGACCAGCAGGTAGAGCAATTCAAAAAGGATTGTGATGAGGTGTTAGCGCAAGATTTGAAGAATAGAAAAAAGTTGCAGGAGAATTCATCTACGAAAGGTAGAAGAGATACGGTTATGCTTAAGATAGAATCTGAATATGATATGAAGAAGGGATGTAGCCGTACTACGCTTTCTTTTTGGAACAATCACCGCTTTCTTGTCCGTTTGAATGATCCTGATCTTACGGGTGATGATGCTTATCTCATCATCAGCAGATATCTGGCTTATATAGGTAAGCATCCCTCGTTGGCTTCTTATCAAAGATTACTGGATGATAAGGGATATGGGAAGATATCCTTTTTTCGCCATCTGGATTACAAGACTGTCTTCCTGAATGCAAAATATGATGTCGAAGGCAGATGGTCACGTGTGGTGACGGTAAAGTATCAGACGAACCCAATGTTTCGCCAAGGTATTTCTTTTCAGGTGCCCATTCCTATTACTCGAACGCTCAAAGCCATGATGTGGCAATTGATAGGAAGCATCTTTCTCTTTTTCATCTTGATAGGATGTCTGTATTATCTGGTTAAGACCATAGTCTTCCAGAAACGCATTGATGCATTCGCCATGAGTTTCTGAAGAATATGATTTATGAGTTGAAGCAACCGAAAGAAGGCGACAAAGGTGAAGAATCTGCTGTTTTTATCGGTTCCATTGCTTTCTACTATGCGCAGAATGAACTGCAATGTGGTAATTCCAGAGTAGTCATCACATCTCGTCAAGCTGAAATTCTGAAGCTTCTTGCCGAGAACCAGAACCAACTTGTAGAGCGGGATTTCATACTGAATGAAGTATGGGGTGATGACTCATACTCCAATTCCCTTGCCCTGAACGTGCAGATTACCTATCTTCGCCGGGCATTGAATCTGGATGAAAAGGTAAGTATCGAAGCTGTCATCAAGAAGGGATATATCCTGCGAACCTGTTGATCTTGTTATCAACTCTCATCTTTTTAGAAAGGTGGAAGTTTTTTTATCTTAATTTATTTTGTCCTTCACCTATTTTGTTGTAACTTTGCAGTCGAAATTCGAATTTAAATTATTTTATGTAATTATGGCAAAAAAAGCTCTTTTAATGATTCTCGACGGATGGGGAATCGGTAAGCATGATAAGGGTGATGTTATCTTCAAGACTCCAACTCCTTATCTCGATTATTTGACAGCAGTTTCAGCACATTCTACTCTCCAGACTTGTGGCGAGGACGTAGGTCTTCCTAAAGGTCAGATGGGTAACTCTGAGGTAGGTCACCTCAACATCGGTGCAGGTCGTGTGGTATATCAGGACCTCGTTAAGATCAACAAGGCTTGCGAGAGCGGTGACATCTTGAAGAATCAGGAGATCATCAATGCTTACAGCTATGCTCAGAAGACTGGTAAGAAACTCCACTTGATGGGCTTGACTTCTACCGGTGGTGTTCACTCTTCTTTGGATCACCTCTTCAAGTTGATTGAGATTGGTAAGGAATATGGTTTGAAGGAGACATACGTTCACTGCTTCATGGATGGTCGTGATACAGACCCTAAGAGCGGTAAGGGCTTCATCGAGGAGGTGCAGGCTTGCTGCGACAAGAACGGTGCACACATCGCTAGCATCGTGGGTCGTTTCTATGCTATGGACCGTGACAAGCGCTGGAACCGTGTAAAGGAAGCATACGACTTGCTCGTTGAGGGTAAGGGTAAGCAGGCTGACGATATGGTGAAGGCAATGCAGGAGAGCTATGATGAGGACGTAACTGACGAGTTCATCAAGCCAATCAATAACTCAAAGGTTGACGGTACTATCCAGGAGGGTGATGTTGTTATCTTCATCAACTACCGTAACGACCGTGCCAAGGAGTTGACACAGGTATTGACTCAGCAGGATATGCCAGAGGAAGGCATGCACACCATCAAGGACTTGCAGTACTACTGCATGACTCCATACGATGCAAGCTTCCAGGGCGTTCACATCCTCTTCCCTAAGGAGAACGTAATGAACACTCTCGGTGAGTACTTGAGCGCTCAGGGCAAGAAGCAGCTCCACACTGCAGAGACAGAGAAGTATGCTCACGTAACATTCTTCTTCAATGGTGGTCGTGAGATCCATACGAGGGTGAGGACCGTATCCTGGTTCCTTCTCCAAAGGTAGCTACATACGACCTGAAGCCAGAGATGAGCGCTTACGAGGTAAAGGATAAGTTGGTTGGTGCTATCAACACTCAGGAGTACGACTTCATCGTTGTAAACTTCGCTAATGGTGATATGGTAGGTCACACTGGTATCTACAACGCTATCGCTAAGGCTGTTCACGCTGTTGACAACTGTGTAAAGGACGTTATCGAGGCTGCCAAGGCTAACGATTATGAGGCTATCATCATCGCTGACCACGGTAATGCAGACCACGCTATCAACGAGGACGGCACACCAAACACCGCTCACTCTTTGAACCCAGTTCCATTCATCTACGTAACTGATAACAACTCAGCTACCGTTAAGGATGGCCGTTTGGCAGACGTTGCTCCTTCTATCCTCCACATCATGGGCTTGGAGCAGCCAGCAGACATGACTGGTGAGAACTTGATTATTGACTAATAATAATTTCGGAAGTCAAGGCTTTTTTGAGCCTTGACTTCTTTAACTTAAATCATTATGGACGTAAAGATAGAAGAAAGTTGGAGACAGCATATAGAAGGAGAGTTTGACAAGCAATTTTTTGTTGACCTCACAAACTTCGTGAAAGAGGAATACCTGCGTACGCCCTGTTATCCTCCTGGTCGCTTGATTTTCAATGCCTTCAATCTCTGTCCTTTTGATGATGTAAAGGTAGTGATTATCGGACAGGATCCTTACCATGAGCCGGGTCAGGCGATGGGACTGAGTTTCTCTGTGCCAGATGGAATCACTTTTCCACCATCATTGATTAATATATTCAAGGAGATTCAGATGGATCTCGGTACTCCGATGCCAGCTACGGGCGATTTAACCCGCTGGGCAAAGCAGGGAGTACTGCTTCTCAACGCCACGTTGACCGTTCGTGCCCATCAGGCAGCGAGCCATCAGCGCAAAGGCTGGGAGGAGTTTACCGATGCTGCCATCAAGGCGCTCAGCAAGGATAAGGAGCACCTGGTGTTTATCCTTTGGGGCGGTTATGCCCGAAGCAAGGCGAAACTCATCGATACGAGCAAGCATCTGATATTGGAGAGCGTGCATCCTTCGCCATTATCAGCCAATAGAGGCGGCTGGTTTGGCAATCATCATTTCTCCCGCTGCAATGCATATCTGCAGCAGAACGGAATTGCGCCTATCCAATGGTAGGTACACCTATTTTTATATATAGCTATCCACTTATGGGTAGCTATCCTTATTTTTATTATACACTCAAAGAAATTTATTCATCTCAAAAAACATTATGAAGAAAGACGAACTGCGTATTCTGCAGGTGGGCAACGTATTGGTTTCACCTGATATTATCACCGAAAAATTCTGTTGCGACCTTGATGCCTGCAAGGGCGAGTGCTGCATCGAAGGCGATGCGGGAGCTCCTGTTACCCTGGATGAAATCATGGAGATAGAGAATGCGCTCGATGTAGTTTGGGATGATCTCTCAGCTTCTGCCCAGGCTATCATTGATAAGCAGGGTGTGGCTTATACCGATATTGAAGGCGATTTGGTAACGAGCATTGTGAATGGTAAGGATTGTGTGTTTACCTGCTATCAGGACTTGAAAGATTTAGGCGATGGACATACGATTTCTAACTGTTGTCTCTGTGCTCTGGAGCGTGCTTATCGCGAAGGAAAGTCGAAGTTCAAGAAGCTATCTCCTGTGCCTTGTATCCTATACGTGCCAAGGATTTCGGCAACGAGGTGTATGGCATCAACTATAACAAATGGCGTATATGCAAGGATGCCATCAAGAAAGGAGAGGAGTTGAATCTTCCGGTTTATAAGTTCTTGGAGGGTCCGTTGGTAGAGAAATTCGGCAAGGAATGGTATGATGAGCTTTGCGAAGTGGCAGAGCAAGTACTTGCGGATTTGGAAGATTAAGTTCTGTTAGAGACTTTGGAAGATAATAGTTCCGAAGTCTTTTTTTGTTTTATAAAAAAGAGATTTCGAAACGCTGTTGAGCTTATTCCGAAATCTCTAATCCTTCTATATTTGTGATATTACTTCTTCTGAAGCCTTTATCCCAAGTTATCACGAAATCTTTTTGATGCTCAGCATGGATGCGGTAATAGGCTTGTTCGTCCATTTCGCCACTGCATACATATTGGTTTCCGTTAATATGAAGTGTTGTTCCTTTGCTGGCATTGCGTATCGTGAGCCGGATGGTTCCACGGAACGGACGCCCGAAGTCTATACGGCATCCCTGATGATCGAATTCCTCCTCGTATGGTTCTAATACCATTTGAAGTTTGTTCTGGGTGAGGTATGGCAGCTGGTCTACAAAGATATACTTTACCGTATCATTGAAGGCACCTGTCGGATGAACCCATCCTGAAGATTGGTATTCAGCCGATTTCCACTCAGTAGTGTATATTCTATTATCAAAGTGTTCTTTTTCGTTGTAACTGCACCCCTTCAGCGGTTTGCACCACCATGTTTCGTCTGCTTTATGATAAAAAGGAACAGAGTCAGTATACCAGCCATAAAATTCCAATGACAGTTGTTTGCTTTTGCTTCTTGTTCTTCCTGGTGCATACCAGACTGCGATGATATTCTCTCCCTTTTTCAGATATCTGGAGATATCTGTAGATTGCATCAGAAGGATGCTGTCTCTGGCTCCTTCGTTGAAAATGCTTGGCGTAACATTTCTTTCGTTGATGTATAGACGGGTATTTCCTCCACTTGCCATGCTTATCTCAGCCTTTAAAGGCTTTTGGTCAAGATGATAGATTTTCCTGTATAATATCTCAGAAGAATCGTTGGGGAATGGGTATGATACCCAATGGTACCGAATTCCTGTGCATAGGAATTCAGTACCCAGAGAGTTGTAAAGATGAGAATTGTAAAATATCTCATAGATGATTATTTGTCTATTTTATGAGTTTTGTTTCGCCAGCCTTGAAACTTAATGCTTTCAACTTACCATTATACTTGACGGTCAGGTTACCGGCATTCTTGCTGGTGATGGAAACTTTGCTGACTTTTCCATTGTTCCATACGAGATCAATCTCGTAGTTTCCTCGCGCTTTGATACCCTTAATTTCGCCTGCTGGCCATTCTTTAGGTAGAGCAGGAAGAAGATGCATAGTCTCGCCATCGCATTGCATCAGCATCTCACATATACCTGCTGTGCCTCCGAAGTTGCCATCAATCTGGAATGGTGGGTGAGCATCGAAGAGATTTGGATAGGTTCCTCCTGAAGGGCGATTCTTCGGATTGTTGTAATTGCCCGGATGTACATAGTTAAGCAATTTCCTGATCATAGAATATGACTTGTCTGCTCTGTGCAGGCGAGCCCATAAACTGATGCGCCATCCTGTGCTCCAACCGGTAGAGAAGTCTCCTTTTATCTCAAGAGTCTTGGCAGCAGCTGCAGCTAAATCAGGGGTCTTATCTAATGAAATCTGATAGAATGGGTGTAACCCGAGGAGGTGTGACTGGTGGCGATGATGCCAATCCTGGTCATCCCAATCGTAATACCATTCCTGCAGGTTGCCTCGCTTTCCTATCTGATAAGGGTGGAGACGATTGATAGCCTCCTGTAACTTTGCCTGATAAGCTTGATCAATACCGAGGATCTGAGCACCTTTGAGTGTGTTTTTAAACAATTCTCTCAAGATGGCAAGATCGGCGGTACCTCCATAGAAACTGCAGCCTTGATAGCCCTTGTCGGTGATATATTCAGCCTCTGGTGAAGTGCAAGGGGCAGTAATCAGTTCGCCCGGCTTCTTTGGGTTCTCTATCATCCAGTCAAGCATGAAGTCTGCTGCACCTTTCATCAATGGATAGGCTGTCTTGCGCAGATATTCCTTATCGCGGGTGTAATCGTAGTGATCCCATAAGGTTTGTACAAGCCAGGCCCCTCCCATGTTCCAGTTGCTCCACTTAGGACTTTCTTTCTTGGTTCCAACTGGGTTTGTCATCGCCCATGCATCAGTGTTGTGTCCACCGCACCAGCCATTTTCAATTCCATAATAGTGCTTTGCTGTATATTTTCCTGTTACAGACATGGCTTTCACCAGTCCGTCTACAGGCATTACTAGTTCAGACATATTGGTAACTTCTGCTGGCCAATAGTTTTCTTCCAGGTTGATGTTGATGGTGTAGTTTCCACGCCAAGGAGATTTTCGTGCCGGAGCCCAAAGACCCTGAAGATTGGCCGGAATGCCGGGAGTTCTCGAACAGCTGATCAGAAGATATCTTCCATATTGGAAGTATAGCATTTCCAGGTAAGGATTTTGCTCTTCTTTCTCTGTGTAATCAAAGAGTTGCTGGTCGGTGGTTCGTCTGTTGTCGAACTTAGCTCCCTTGAGTGCAAACTTGGCACGGTTGAAGATGTTCTGATAGTCGGTTATATGACGCTGTTTTAACTCTGGATAGGTATAGTTGACCAAGTGCCAGGCATTGTCGTTAACCTTTTCAATATATGGAGCTCCTTCTTTTACAGGATGCTTGTCGAATCCGTTGTAGCTGGTTTCATTCACTAAATAGATAACCGCTTCGCTTACGTCCTGCAGATGGAGAGTAGAATCAGAGGCTGTAATGGTTCCGTCCTGGTTCTTGATGCTGAGGATGGAGCAGAAGTGGGTACTGTTCTCAGGCTTTCCCATAGCATGCCCCGTGATGGTGAGCTGCTTATTGGAAGCTTTTACCTGATGAGGAATTAGAGAGGTGAGAGAGATATCGCAGTTGATGGCTTTCTTCTGGGAAGCTGTCAGGCGAATAGCAATCATCTTGTCCGGATGTGATGCGAAATACTCTCGCTGGTATTTTATTCCCTCTCTTGTATAACTCAATGTAGCCATAGCGTTGTCAAGGCTCAATTCGCGCTTGTAGTTGCTGAATTGTCCTTTATTTGCATCTTTGATATTGATGATGGCAAGTGGCTGATAATATTCTGAATTGTGTCCTTGTACATGCAGTTGTAGAGAATCGGCTGCCTTGTAATCCTCTTTGAACAGAGCCTCGCGGATCTTAGGTATCCATTTGTAGGCATCCCCTCCTTCCTCGCGATTGACAGGCTTTCCTGTCCACAAGGTGATGTCGTTGAGATAGATAGAGTCATTGTTGGCTCCACCATAAATCAATGCACCTAACTTGCCGTTACCGATAGGTAGCGATTCTTCAAAGGCTGTAGCCGGCTTATTGTACCAAAGCTTCAGCGGTGGAATATTACTCTTCGGGGCAGCCTGAAGTGTGCCTGCTGCAGAGAGTAATAGGCAAGAGATAAGTAAATGTTTCATAAGTTGGTTTGTTGGGTTTTATACAAGCAGAGGCTGTGTCATTTGTAGGTAAATGGCACAGCCCCTTATGTAAATTAGTTGAATTGTCTTAAGCGTCGATGTTTGCGTATGTGGCATTCTGCTCGATAAATTCGCGGCGTGGTTCCACATCATCACCCATCAACATAGAGAAGATCTCATCAGCCTGGGCTGCGTTCTCGATAGTAACCTGTTTGAGCAAGCGTGTAGATGGGTCCATAGTGGTTTCCCAAAGCTGCTCTGGGTTCATCTCACCCAAACCTTTGTATCGCTGGGTGTGGATGTTCTTGTCTTCTAATCCATCTCCATACTTGTCGATGAATGCTTGGCGCTGCTGTTCTGTATAGCAATATTCGCTTACCTTGCTGCGATAAGTACACTTGTAGAGTGGTGGGGTAGCGATATACAGATGGCCTTCTTCGATAACCTTTGGCATGAAACGATAGAAGAGTGTCATAATCAGTGTGTCGATGTGAGAACCATCGACGTCGGCATCGGTCATGATAATAATCTTGTCGTAACGCAACTTGTCTGTATTAGCCTCCTTGCTGTCTTCGCCGTCTACACCGAAACGGACACCGATACTCTGGATGATGTTCATGACAGACTCCGCTTCGAATACCTTGTGCCACTGTACCTTTTCTACGTTCAGAATCTTACCACGCAATGGGAGAATAGCCTGACGGAAACGGTCGCGACCCTGCTTGGCAGAACCACCGGCGGAATCACCCTCGACGAGGAAGATTTCGCATTCCTTAGGGTCCTTCATTGAACAATCGGCAAGTTTACCAGGAAGACCACCACCTGTCATGAAGTTCTTGCGCTGTACGCTCTCACGTGCCTTGCGGGCAGCGATGCGGGCAGTAGCAGCCAGGACAACCTTTTCGCAGATGCGCTTAGCCTCGTCTGGATGCTCCTCCAGGTAATCAGACAAAGCCTCGTTTACAGCCTGCTGAACGGCACCCTGTACCTCGCTGTTACCGAGCTTGGTCTTGGTCTGTCCCTCAAACTGAGGTTCAGCTACCTTGATGGAGATAACGGCAGTAAGACCCTCGCGGAAGTCTTCTGGTGCAATCTCTACTTTTGCCTTTTCAATCTGCTTAGAGATGGTTGGGTCAGCTTCTGCGTAAGCCTTCAAGGTGCGGGTCAACGCCATACGGAAACCAGTCAGGTGGGTACCACCTTCAATGGTGTTGATGTTGTTAACGTATGAGTGGATGTTCTCTGAGTAATCAGTATTGTACATCACAGCAATCTCGATAGGAATACCCTGCTTCTCTGTCTTCAGATAAATAACATCATCGAAGAGATGAGTGCGGTGACGGTCTACGTAACGGACGAATTCCTTCAAACCATCCTTAGCGTGGAAAACCTGCTCCTTGGTCTTACCTTCCTCGTCAGGGCGCAAATCTTTCAAGGTAATCTTGATGCCTGCATTAAGGAAAGCTAACTCGCGCATACGGTTGGCGATGATATCCCATTTGTAGACGGTGTGAGTAAAGATGGTTGGATCTGGCCAGAACTGCTGGCGTGTACCGCGCTTGTTGGTCTCACCTACCACCTTAACCGGATAGAGAGGCTTACCCTTCTCATATTCCTGCTGGTAGATTTTGCCGCCACGGAACACCTGTGACAACATGTGGGTAGAAAGTGCATTCACACAACTTACACCCACACCATGTAAACCGCCAGATACCTTGTAAGAACTTGTCGAACTTACCACCTGCGTGAAGCACGGTCATAACGACTTCGAGGGCTGATTTATGTAGTTTCTCGTGCATATCCACAGGGATACCACGACCATTGTCTTCTACGGTGATAGAGTTGTCTTCGTTGATGGTAACTTCGATGTCGGTACAGTAGCCCGCCATTGCTTCGTCAATAGAGTTGTCTACTGTCTCGTTTACCAAGTGATGAAGACCCTTCTCGGAGATGTCACCAATATACATCGCCGGACGTTTGCGAACAGCTTCCAGGCCTTCCAGAACCTGAATGTTACTCGCAGAGTAATTATTTGCGTTGTTTTGATTTTCTGCCATTTTAGTATTGTCTTATTTCCGTGCAAAGATACTAAAAAAAGCTGAGAAACAGGAACTTTTGTTTGTGAAAAATCACCAAAAAGTGAAGAAAAAACGTAGAATGTGAACTTTAGCGGCAAAAGTGTCTTGAAAAAGCTGTTTAATAATCGTTTTGCGCGTTTTTATAGGGTATGTTGTAGTATAAACTAGTTGTGATGGGAAGATTTTATGATGCAGGAAATGGGTAGTCGGGTTCATAGAAAAAGAATAAGGCTGCGACCCCTATAAAGGATTGCAGCCTTATTTATTTCTTTGCTTTGACTTATAAGTTAGGCCAACTTAGCGATGTGCTTTGTAAGACCAGACTTCAAGTTTGCAGCCTTGTTGTCGTGGATAACGTTGATCTTAGCCAACTTGTCTAAAAGCTTCTGAACTGTAGGATAGAGCTTTGCAGCCTCTTCCTTGTCAGACATGTTGCGCAACTTGCGGACAGCATTGCGCATAGTCTTTGCATAATACTTATTGTGCAAAACCTTCTTCTTGTCCTGACGGATTCTCTTGATTGATGATTTGTGATTTGCCATCTTCTTTATGTTATTTTTTTTATTTCTTAAATGTTTGTAGTCCCTAGCAGAGTCGAACTGCTCTTTAGAGAATGAAAATCTCTCGTCCTAACCGATAGACGAAGGGACCATTGCTTATTTGCGGGTGCAAAGTTACTACTTTTATTTGAATCTAGCAAATTTTTTGTGGAAAATTTTCGCTAAATGCGCATTTTTGTATTTTTGCCCTGTTTTTCACTAATATTAGGCAAAATGGAGATAAAAACTAGTGCTATCGTGTTGCAAACCATCAAGTATGGAGACTCTCAACTTATCGTGGATTTCTTCACCGAAAAGTTGGGAAGACTCTCTTTTATGGTGCGTGTACCTAAGTCATCGAAGGGAAAGATAAAACGGCAACTTTTCCAACCGTTCATGGTCTTGAATCTCGAATTTGATTATCGCCCTAAGTCAAATCTGCAGCGTCTTAGAGATGTCTCGATTCTGATTCCATTTGTTGATATCCCTTTTTCTCCATACAAACTGGGCATTTCCATGTTCTTGGCAGAACTGCTTTCGTATGCCACCCGTCATGAGCAGGCTAATGGCGTGCTCTATCTTTTCGTACAGAACAGTATCGAATGGTTAGACCGGGCTAAAGGTTCTATTGGTAATTTCCATATTGTCTTTATGATACAGCTGTCTTTTCATTTAGGCTTTATGCCCAATATAGAAAGCGGTATGTCTGGCGATTATTTTGATTTGGTAGATGGATGTTTTGTTGCTCATGTTCCTTCCCACGTACATTATTTAAATAAGGAAGATTCTATGCGGCTTGTGTCTTTGCTTCGTTTAGAGTATAAAACAATGCACCTCTACACAATGTCCCGTATCGAACGGAACAGGTGTGTAGAGGTGATATTGGAGTATTATAAACTTCATTTGCCAGGTTTCCCGGAAATGAAGAGTTTTGCTGTTCTTCAGGAACTGTTTGCTTAGTCTTTTCAGGTTTCCTCGCTTGCTTGATGTAAACGGGAAACAGACGTTGGCTATGTCCTCTGTTTAGGCAAAACTGATGACGCCCTGTACAGAAGAAGCATCATCGTTATTGTCTTCTTTTGGCTCTGTGTTGCCAGAAGCAATATTGCGGATCTCTTCCAGAGTCTGTCGGGTACGCTTATAGGTTGGCGTGTTTTCAACCTGTAGGATGACATCCTCGTTGTCAAGATCTTCCTGGCGGAACAGGAAAATGTGCGGGTGACGCTTGTACTGGGTTGTATTGCCATCGCTGCCATAATAGCGCTTGCGGCGGTCTTCTCTTTCAGCACGTTTCTCCTCTTCTTCAGCGAGACGGCGAGATTCTTCCTCCGTATGCTTCTTGAGATGGCGGTTCATGCCCTCTACATCCTCGAGTCCAAAACCGGTTGCAAGAACGGTTACCTTTACGCGGCTTCCCAATTCAGGGTCAATGGCAAGACCCCATTTCAATTCGAAGTCGTCGCCGAATTTCTCCATAAAGTCGTTGACATCATTCATCTCGTCCATGGTCAAGCCTGGATTATCCTTCTTCTCGCTTGCAAATGCGATGCTGAGCAGAATCTTCTTTGAGTTGAATACGTCATTATCGTTAAGGAGTGGTGAGTTCAAGGCATCTTCTATTGCCTTCTTCACTCTTCCTTCTCCCTCGCCGTAACCTGTACTCATGATAGCCACACCACCATCCTTCAGTACGGTCTTCACGTCATTGAAGTCGAGGTTGATGAGACCATGTACTGTAATGATTTCAGCGATACTCTTGGCAGCCACACTCAAGGTGTCGTCTGCTTTGCCGAAGGCATCGAGAACGGCAAGGTCTGGATAAATCTGGCGGAGACGTTCGTTGTTGATTACCAGCAAGGCATCTACATGCTTTGACATTTCCTCCACACCATCCAATGCCTGGTCAATCTTCTTTGGACCTTCGAAACGGAAAGGAATGGTTACGATACCAACGGTAAGAATGCCTAACTCCTTACTTACTCTGGCGATGACAGGTGCTGCACCTGTACCGGTACCACCACCCATACCTGCTGTGATGAATGCCATCTTGGTTCCATCGTTGAGCATATTCTTGATATCCTCAAGGGTCTCTTCGGCAGCCTGGCGTGCTTGGCAGGTTTGTTACCTGCACCCAGACCTTCCTTACCTAACTGCAGGTGTACAGGTACTGGTGAGTCGTTAAGCGCCTGGTTGTCGGTGTTGCAGAGCACGAAGCTAACGTCGTGGATACCTTCGCGATACATGTGGTTGACGGCATTTCCACCGCCACCACCAACACCAATCACCTTGATGATGCTATTTTCTTTTTCTGGCTCCCCAAAGTCAAGGATATGAGGAGTGTTTCCATTATCTAGCATAGTTGTATAATCTTTATAGGGTTTATCAATCTGATTCTATTATCTGCCTCGTTGTGAAATCTGTTTTCTGATAGCCGTTTTGGCATCTTATTCTTCCTCAGAAATGGTATCTTTCACAAACTTCTTGAAACCTCTCATCATTTTATGGATGAGACTGTTTTCCTTGCGTTTCTTTTCTTCCTCTTCTGCTTCTTTTTCAGCCAGAAGTCTTGCCTCTGCTTCTTCCAGTTCTTTCTGCTTGCGGGCTGCCTCATCAGCAGCCGCTTTTTCAGCCGCCGTCAGAACCACGCCCTTGCCGGCTGTCTCGTTAGGATTTCTTGGAGCCTTGTGCTGCTCGGCTGCAAGTGGTTTCTCTGCTGAATTGCTGAAGAGATCTGTGCCGATTTCTTCACCAGCACAATTCATGTCACCCTTAGCCAAGAGTCCCAATACGGTGTTCATTGTACCATCGTGGTTGGTAATCTTAGGATCCTTGGAGTTGACAGTTTGAGAAACAAACTTGGCGATGCGTACCTTGTCGATGTGGGTATGTGTCTTGAAAACCTTATCGATCTCAGGCATGTTGCTGCCGCCACCTGTAAGGATGATACCACCCAACAGCTTATCTGAGAATTCCACAGGAATCTGGAACCATGCGTTTTCTACGATTTCCTCTACGCGTGCTTCTACGATTTCGATGAACTTCTTGCTTTCAACCACTCTATCCTTGTCGATAGGGTAGTTCAGGGTTGGGTCGATATTGTTGATATCGGTATAAGCCTTGGCATACTTGAGCTTCATCTTTTCTGCATCAGGCTCTTCAATCTGAAGACAAGTTAAGTCTTTGGTCACGTTGCCGCCGCCCAATGGGATGACAGAGAGATGACGGAGTATACCTTTATAATATACAGAAACGGTTGTCGTGTCGGCACCCAAGTCAACAAGCATACATCCTGCACGCTTTTCAGAGTCTGTCAATACGCTGTCAGCCATAGCCAAAGGAGCGAGATACATTTCTGCAATTGGAATGTTGGCATTCTCAAAACAGGTATTGATATTGTTATAGAAGTTCTTGCGCCAAAGTATATTCAGGAAGATGCCTTCCAGATGGTTACACTGTATTCCTACAGGGTCTATCTGGTATTGGTTGTCTATCTTGTATTCCTGAGTTGCAGCATCCAGAATTTCCTGGTCCGGATAGGTCATGTTGCGGTTGATATCCATCAGTTCATTGATCATCTCTTGTGAGATGATGGTGTTACCTGGGAGATCTTTGACAATGACGTTCTTGATACTGCGTATAGAGCGACCGCCCACGCCTACATAGACCTGGACGATATCTTGTTTCAGTATATTTTTCAACTTCTTGATGATGTTGGTCAAACATTGGCAGGTTTTGTCAATGTTATAGATCACACCCTTTCTGATGCAAGAAGATGAATCTTCCTCTACGGTGCAAGTACGGTGATGCTGCCGTCCAAATTCTTCTGACCTGCTATACCTGTCATCTTAGATGAGCCAAGTTCGATAGCTACAATAAATTCCTTTGGCATAGTTCTTATGTGTTATCTTAATCTGTTTCTATTTTCTAATTAGCTATTTTTATGCTTTTTACATATAATCTGGTTGTCGAATTCGATATTGATATACGAATACTTGTTCCAACCAGCTTGTGAGAGTCCATACTTATAGAATTTCTCTAATCGATTCATCTTCTTGTTGACGAAATCGTTGATGGCTTGCTCCCGTTTGTCGATGAGGTTGGTCTCTGGCAGGTTACCTATATATATAATGTGGTTGCCTACTCGCGGTACCAGTTCTATTCCTCTGTCAGGCAGAACATTGATCTGTTCTATCTGGTTTCGCCAGAGCTCGTTTGTCATCAGCGCTTTGCTTAGCAATGAGATGTATTTTTTAGCATACCACTTGTTGATGTAGCCCGTTGCGATGATGATGTCGCACGTATAGTTCGTGTTGGGCATAATCTGATTGTGGTCATCAATGTAATAGTCCTCGTTGCTGATGCTTTTGATCCTGACGATTGGCATGCGTTGGGTGAGGTAGATGTCTACAAGACCATCCTGAGTCTTTGAGCATTCTGCCGTCTTGACGAAAGGACTGGTCTTCAAGGTTTCTTCTATCTTGCGGGCGTTCACCTCTTTGAGCGGTTCCCCCAGCGGATAGAGTTTCCTTGTTTCCAGTCGTTTCTTGATTTCCTTCGCATTCAGAAAGCCATTGGTCATCTCATCTTGTATGTTGATGTTCACCTTGGTGCATACCAACTTCGTTTCATCAGGTTTGTTAAACCTGGTGAAAGCGAATACCAGATAAGTACCGAGTACTAAATCCAGTGCGATGATGATGGTTTTCTTCCAATTGATATGCATTTATTTTTCTTCAAGTATTTTGGTAATTTGTGGAACATAGTTGTCCAAATCGCCAGCTCCTAAGATAACTAGAACATCGAAGTCTCGATTCTTTACCAGGTCAAGAACGTCTTCTTTGTGAATCATGCTCTTTTCTACACCTGGTCTCAGATTGTCGTAGATAAGCTTGGAGGTTACTCCTGGAATAGGCTGCTCGCGAGCTGGATAGATGTCGCAGAGAATTACCTCGTCCAAAAGACTCAAACTATTGGCGAAATCTTGATAGAAGTCGCGGGTTCTAGTATACAAGTGAGGCTGGAAGATGGCTGTTATCTTACGGTCCTTGTATAACTCTCTGATACTCTTAGCACTCTGATATATCTCCTTTGGATGATGAGCATAATCAGACAGGAATACCAGTTTGTTATTCTTGATCTTAAAGTCGAAACGGCGGTCAACTCCTCCGTAGGTCTTCATGCCGTTACGGAGTTCATTGGCTGTACAACCATTCAACTGTGCCATTGCCATTGCTGCCACACCATTTGTGATGTTGATAGGCACAGGCTGTCCGAGTTCTACGCCCGTTACGTTCTCGATAGGAGAAATGAAATCAAAGGTGATACCTCCATTCTCTATCTTGATGTTCTCAGCGTGGAAGTCGCCCTCGTCCTGGCTGTATTCGTATATCTTGACACCGTCTTGTACGTGTTGCTTCATCTCCAGACCTTTGTGGATGATGAGTGCACCGCCCGGTTGGATCAGTTCTGTATAGTGACGGAAACTCTCCAGATAGGCCTCCTTGGTGCCGTAGATGTCGAGATGGTCTGGGTCTGTAGCTGTGATGACGCTCATCCATGGGCGCAACCAGTGGAAACTGCGGTCAAACTCATCTGCTTCAATGACAACATAGTCGCTCTTGTCGGAGAGGATATAGTTGGTGCCATAGTTCTTTGAGATACCTCCCAGGAAGGCATTACAGTCAATATGGCTTTGGTGCATGATGTGAGCACACATGGTAGATGTTGATGTCTTTCCGTGTGTACCCGCTACGCACAGTCCCTTATGTGTACGGGTTAATGTACCCAGAACCTGAGCTCGCTTCTCGATGGTGAAGCCATTCTCATGGAAGAAAACCAGTTCCTTGTGTTCTGCAGGAATTGCCGGTGTGTAGACTACCAATGTTGTCTTGGCGTCCTTGCAGGCTTCTGGTATGAGGTCAACATTCTCCTCATAGTGGATAAGCATTCCCTCTTTCTCCAACTCATGAGTTAGATTGGATGGAGTCTTGTCATATCCGGCTACAACCAACTTCTTGCTGAGGAAGTATCTGGCGATGGCGCTCATTCCGATGCCGCCCGCTCCTACAAAATAAACTGCTTTAATATCTTTTATTTCCATTACTTTGTTGCTAATTTGATTACTTCGTCGGCGATGACGTCGGCAGAGTTCTTTAATCCTAATTTCTTGATATTCTCACAGAGCGAAGCAAGCTTAGCCTCGTCTTTTACCGTGTCAACTGCTTTCTTGAGCAATACCTCTGGTGCATCGGCATCCTTTACATAGATGGCAGCATCTTTGTTGACTAATGCCATGGCGTTCTTGGTCTGGTGGTCTTCTGCCACATTAGGCTTGGAACCAGGATAACCGGTTTGCCGATGAGGCAGAACTCGCTGATACTGCTGGCACCTGCGCGGCTGATAACCAGGTCGGCTGCCTTGTAAGCTGCACCCATGTCGCTGATGAAATCAGTAACCTTGAGCATTGGCAGCTCCTGACCTTTCAGTTGCTCCATGATGGCAGCATTATAGTATTTACCTGTTTGCCAGATAAACTGTACGCCGCTTTCTTTCACCAGGTCGAGGTGCTGGAGCACACTCTCGTTGATGGTTCTTGCGCCAAGGCTGCCACCTACGAGCAAGATGGTCTTCTTTTCAGGGTCGAGACCGAATTGCTTGCGTGCTTCTTCCGGGGTGATGGTAGTTTCCAATACATTCTGGCGAACAGGATTACCGGTCATGATAATCTTGTCTGCAGGGAAGAAACGCTCCATTCCTTCGTAAGCCACACAGATTTTTTCAGCCTTCTTGGCCAAGAGCTTATTGGTTACACCAGCGTATGAATTCTGCTCCTGGATGAGGCAAGGTATTCCTTTGCTGGCACAAACATTGAGAGTCGGACCGCTAGCATAGCCACCTACGCCCACAGCTGCCATAGGCTTGAAGTTTTTGATGATGCTCTTTGCCATGTGCTGACTCTTCCATATCTTGAAGAGCACGGCGATGTTCTTGAGCAGATGCTTTCTGTCAAAGCCGCAGATAGGCAAGCCCTTGATCTCATAACCCGCAGCAGGTACACGCTGCATTTCCATTCTGCCGAGTGCACCCACAAACAAAATCTTAGCATCAGGCGTTTTGCCTTGATGGCATTTGCAATGGATACGGCAGGGAAGATGTGACCACCTGTGCCGCCTCCGCTTATGATAATTCTTAATTCATTATTCATATCCGTTCATGTTTATAACGCAAAGGTATAAAAAAATATCGATTTAACGGCATTTTCTGCCATTTTTTCACCTTAATTTATAAAACTCTTGTCAGGCAGCCACCATTTTGCTGTCGTCGAGCTCATTTTGAGGTATCTCTTTCTTCTTGGCTGTTCTACTGATACTCAGGATGATGCCAGGTACAGACAGTTGATGATGGTAGATGTACCACCTCTACTGATGAGTGGTAGTGGCTGTCCTGTAACTGGAGCCAAACCTACTGCTACTGCCATGTTGAAGAGTGCCTGGGTAACCAGCATGATGGCGAGGCCCATGCAGAGGAATGCTGGAAAATTGTTCTCACACCTGTTGGCTATTCTGCCAGCTCTGAACAGGAGGATGATGTAGAGGAATGCAACCAGTGCGGCTCCCCATATACCCATCTCTTCGATGATGATGGCATAGATGAAGTCTGAGAACGCCTGTGAGAGGAAGTCTCTTTCTACTGAGTTTCCAGGCCCTTTGCCTACGATGTTGGAAGAGGCGATGGCGATGTTGGCATGTGCCACTTGGGCATCTTTGTCGAGATCGACATCCTGTGGGGCTACAGGCTTTGAGTTCATAAACTTGTCAATACGGGCTTTCCAGGTGTCGGCTCTATGGAACATCTTTTCTGCCATGTTAGGCTTGTTCTGTTCCTGCTCAACCTTCTCGGTCAGCGTATTTTCCGGTTCATTGCCCTCTTCGCCCTTGTCCTGTCCTACTATCATGATACCTGCAAAGGCTGTGACGATGACAATCATGCACAGTCCCACCAGCTTGCCAATCTGGTTCATCGGCACTCGTCCGATGAGCATCATGGCTAAGATTGTGATACTGAGGAGCATGGCTGTGGATAAGTTTTCCAGTCCGATGAGAATAACAAATGGAGCAGTTGCTACAAGTATGAACTTGAAAGCCTTCCTGTTGGCTCCCTGAGTTGTTTGCATAGCACTAAGAATCTGAGCAACAGCCAGTACTACCGCTCCCTTCGCTATCTCAGAAGGCTGGAATTGTATGCCCATCAGAGAGAACCATCGGGAGGCTCCGTTGGTAGATTGACCGGTAGCCAAGACCAGGACGAGTAACAGTAATGAGATGCCCATCACGACGGGGGTAACAATCTTGAAGTACTTGCATTTCACCTTGAGCATGCAAATCATGGTGAACAGACCGCCTCCCAAGAGCAAGATGTGGCGGATGACAGGTGCCATGTAGTTTCCTGTCTTGTACGACAAGGAGCTGGAGGCAGAATATACCTCCACGATGCTTATCATACAGAGAAAGAAGAAGACCATCCAGATCACCTTGTCTCCCTTGAAAATATTACCAATGCTCTTGTTATTCATTTCTTTATAGTTCTATCTGTTCTATTGTTGAAAACTGTTATTCTCCGATAGCTCTTGCCAGCGCCTTAAACTGCTCGCCTCTATCTTCCATGTTCTTGAAGAGATCGAAACTTGCGCAGCATGGACTGAGGAGTACGGTATCGCCCGGCTTTGCCAATTCCTGGCAGGCTGCCACGCAATCCTTCATGCTGTGAGTGTCGCGTACAGGGATGCCGAGTGCGTCAAAGTTGTCGTGCAACTTCTGGTTGTCGGCTCCGAGATATACGATACCGGCACATTTCTCCTTTACCAGGTCCTTGATCTGGTTATAGTCATTTCCCTTATCCTTACCGCCGATGATGAGGATGGTAGGGGTGGTCATACTCTCCAGCGCATACCAGCAGGCATCTACGTTGGTAGCCTTTGAATCGTTCACATAGTAAACGCCCTGGTACTTGCCCACTTTCTCCAGACGGTGCTCTACACCAGGGAAGTCGCTCAAGCCTTTGTGCAGGGTCTCGTGGTCGATGCCTACGATGTTGCATGCCAGACCTGCAGCCAGACTGTTATAGATGTTATGCTTGCCGCGTAGACTCATGTCTGCCTGTGGCATTTCGAAGTCTGAAGGGAAGTTGAGTTTGTATTTGCCGTCTTCGATAAAGCCAACGCAACCCTCCTCCTTGAACTCAGAGAATGGGCAGAGATGTGACTTGAGGTTGTACTTAGCCAGCTCCTTTGTAACGATAGGATCATCGTTCCAGAAGATGAAGCTGTCTTCCTCTGTCTGGTTCTGGGTGATGCGCATCTTGGCATCGGTATAGTTCTGCATCTTAAACTCATAGCGGTCCAGATGGTCTGGAGTGATGTTGAGCAGGATGGCCACATTGGCACGGAACTCATACATATTGTCGAGTTGGAAACTGCTCAGCTCGATGACGTAGTACTTATGAGGAGTTTCAGCCACCTGAAGGGCCAGACTCTTTCCGATGTTGCCTGCCAGACCTACATCATAGCCAGCCGACTTGATGATGTGGTAAATCAGCGAGGTAGTGGTTGTCTTACCGTTACTTCCCGTGATACAGATCATCTTGGCATCAGTATATCTGCCCGCAAATTCTATTTCGCTGATGATAGGTGTACCCTTAGCCATCAGTTTCTGTATCATAGGTGCTTCCTTAGGAATACCCGGACTCTTGATGACTTCATCTGCATCTAAAATCTTTTCTTCTGTATGGTGACCTTCTTCCCATTCGATGTTGTGGTCATCCATCAACTTCTTGTAGTTATCCTTGATCTTTGACATGTCTGAAACAAAGACCTCGAATCCCTCTTTCTTTGCCAGCACGGCTGCACCTGCGCCACTTTCGCCAGCTCCTAAAATTACAATTTTGCTCATTGTCTTATTCTCTATACTTGTCGGGCTGATAAGAGCCTGTATTTTATCTGATCTTCAATGTGATGATGGTCAATGCTGCCAGAATGATGGTTACAATCCAGAAACGGATGGTAATCTTTGATTCATGGAAGCAGTTGCGAGGCTTCTTCCACAGATACTTGCAGTCAGGATCCAGCTGACTGTCCTGTGTGCGGAAGTTGTCGTGGATAGGTGTGCGCTTGAAGATACGCTGCTTCACACCTCTCCGCTTTCCTATCTTGTAATAGTAAACCTGCATCATCACGCTGAGGCTTTCTACGAAGAAAATACCGCAGAGGATAGGCAGCATCAGCTCCTTGTGGATGATGATGGCACCTACTGCGATGATACCGCCGATGGTCAGCGAACCCGTATCGCCCATGAATACCTGGGCAGGGTAGGCGTTGTACCAGAGGAAACCGATGAGGCTCCGATGAAGGCACAGAAGAATACTACCAGTTCCTCAGAACCAGGAATATACATGATATTGAGGTAGGCGGCAAACTCGATGTGCGACGACACATACGCAAGTATGCCTAGCGCCACACCTATGATGGCGGAGTTTCCGGCACACATTCCGTCCATACCATCGTTGAGGTTGGCACCGTTTGATACGGCTGTTACAACGAAGATGGTCATGATGACGAAGAGAATCCAGCCTGCTGCTACCTTGTACTTACCGCAGAAACTGGTGATGCTGGAATAGTCGAGGTTGTGCCCCTTGACGAATGGATGGTAGTCTTCAGCGATTTTCTTGCTTCCGTACGATGCTTTACCACCGTTTCCTGTCCCTGTTGCTCGATGGCGAGGTTCTCGTTCATCTTTACATCAGGTGAAGACCAGAGTACCAGTCCCACGATCAGGCCGATGCCAATCTGTCCTATAATCTTATATTTGCCCTTCAATCCCTCCTTGTCGCGCTTGAATATCTTGATGAAGTCGTCCATTCCACCGAGAAAGCCGAGCCATACGGTGGTGATGATCATCAGGATCAGATAGATGTTGCGCAAACGTCCGAGTAACAGTACCGGTACGAGGATAGCCAGGATGATGATGACACCACCCATAGAAGGAACGCCAATCTTCTTGACACCGAACGGGTCGATGCTGGCATCGCGCTGTGTCTCTGTAATTTGCTTGCTCTTGAGATACTTGATGAATTTCTCGCCGAACCAGGCAGAGATTACCAATGATAAAATCAGCGCAAGCAGGGCACGGAATGAGATGTAGCCCCACATGTGAGAACCTGTGATGCCCCACTGCTCCAGAAATCTAAAGAGATAGTATAACATTTTTCTTTACTTTTCTTGATTGATTTTCTTCCTGATTGA
>ENA-OQDW01000086-OQDW01000086.1-human-gut-metagenome-genome-assembly--contig:-NODE-86-length-35356-cov-4.186778_pt1 | contig 35356 bp, 38 predicted proteins | sample MGYA00242784_ERZ504613 | MGnify/ENA primary metagenome ERZ504613 (study PRJEB26092, sample SAMD00036330) | human gut metagenome | host: Homo sapiens | study: EMG produced TPA metagenomics assembly of...
CTCTTTGCAGCCGTCCACACGGCACGCTTCCATAACATCCTGAGAAATATCCATAAAGTTTGAATAAAAGATCATAATACCAGATCCAGAACCTTGCCAGAGTACCCTAAGCATCAACAGTTTAAATGCCCAGTGGGTGTCTCCAAACCATGCCTCCCGCACTCATTCCCATTTTTGCAAGAATGTTATTCAGGAATCCCAGGTTCGGGTCAAATATCAGTGTTGCAAAAAATCCAACGATCGTGGAGCTGATAACGTATGGTAAGAATACCATAAACTTAATATACTTCCATGCTGGAATCTACGCCTCCCCAGAATGAATCACCTGCCCCAGTCGTGTCGACCGCATGTGTCTGAAATGCTTTGATGATTTCTTTTCTGCTTTTTGTCGCCATAAGAACGCCCTGTTCTCTCAATATAATGGCAACCAGCTTTGGTCCCATGGCAAGGAGTTGATCTGTAGCCTGCTCATAACTTTTCGCCTCTGTCAACAGAGTACTCTCTTCATCTGATACCTTCATAACATCTACCAATTCTATGACAGATCTCATTTTTTTCACTGCATACTCTTTGCTCTTCCAAAGAGACGAGCGATAATTTGGATCATAGGAAGCAACTCTCCCAATGCCACGATATCAACTTTTTCTTCCATTTTTTAGTTCCTCTACAATCTCGTTATAACGTTTTTTATTTAACCGGTAGAAAAATAATACAACCGCAGTCACAATCCACAGTACACCCGGAATCGTCGTAAATGCATGTTTCATAATTGAAAGTACAATTGCATTTTGTGTCTGATTTGCAATATAACCATATTTTCCAAGTAATCCTGCTAAAAGTGCTGTTCCAACTGCCATTCCGATTTTATTTCCAAGTGAAATAAATGCATACTGAAAACCGTCATTTCTAAGTCCGGTTTTCCACTCCCCATATTCCACACAGTCTGGAATAATTGCATAGATTGCGGTATTAAATCCAGAGAAGAAAAACTGTGTGAGACCAGATAATGCATAAAAAATAGCTGGTGATTCTTTGGCATTGAAGAAAAACATAAACAACATGGAAATTCCTGTAAATAAAGCAAAGAGAGATGCTGTTCTTCCTTTGTTATTCAACTTGCGGAATAATGGTTGAAAACAGGCTGCCCCGATGATAGAAGGAATAATAATGCACATCGAATAAGTTGTGTAGTAGGAGGCATTCCCTTCCACATATGTAAAATAATACAGAATATCTGCGTTTCTACCATACAATGTAAATCCAAATAATATCTGTCCTGCCAATGCAAGAAGATATGGTCTGTTCTGCATAACTGCTTTCAACTGTATCTTTACAGAAATTTTTTCTTTTTCCGGAGTAATCACTGCCTCTTTCGTCTTCGCAAAGCAGAAGAAATGACAGGCTGTAAAAATACATCCATATATGACCGCCACCGTCAGATATCCTGTCTTTGCACTGTGACTGCCGAATTTGCTGAGCAGTGGAACTGTGATAATATTTAACACACCAATTGCAATCATCGCTGCAACCGAACGGGATGTATTTATTTTTGCACGTTCATCAATATCCTGTGTCATAGCACCACACAAGGTTCCATATGGAATATTCACACAGGTATACCCCAAAACCAGCAGACAATATGTAATTACCATATAAATGATCTTTCCATTCTGCGGCCAGTCGGGTCTTGCCCAGAATGTCATAACAAGAAGAATCGCTGTAATTGGTGCCGCTACTAACAGCCATGGACGGTACCGTCCCCATCTCGATTTTGTTTTATCCGTAAGTCCCCCGACGATTGGATCATTGATCGCATCCCAAAATCTTGAAAAAAGCATAAGTGCTGACACAGCCGCCATACTGATTCCGAACACGTCTGTATAAAATATCATCAGAAAATTACTGACGAACATCCAGCTGAAATTACATCCAACATCACCAAACCCATATGCAATCTTACTGATCAGCGGTACTTTTCCATTTTTGTTTTCGCTTCCCATATGTCCCTCCTATTTTTATCAGAGTTTCTGACAGAACTCTATTCTTTCCTCATTTGGTCCCTTGATCATAAAAAACTTCACACCATTTTCCCAAAATGGCAGTTCTTCGATTCCGTCTGTAATAATTGTGTATTTTTCATTGCAGATTTTCTGATACATACTTTCAATGTCTTCCACATCAAGTGCAACATGTTGGTACGCACCGTCTGACATTGCCGCCTGCCCATTTTCAAAAGTCTCTATACAGTAATTTTTTATCTGTAAAAATGCCACTTTTTCCCCTGCTTTTTCATTATAAGACTGCATAATTACTTCAAATCCAAGACTCTTATAAAACTCAACTGTTTTCTGCAAATCGTTTGTCGGAAGCCCGACATGGGCAACTCCGACAATTCCATATTTATTTTCCATACGAACTCCTTACTTTTCACTGACGTTGATAATTACTTTCATCGTTGTCTCGCGGTTATCATCAATATACTGGTATGCCTTCAGATAATCTTTAAAAGCAAATGTCTTTGAGATGAGCGGTTTCAAATGAACTTTGCCCTCATTTACCAGTCTGATTCCATCTATGTAATCATCATGGCGGTACATCATCGTGCTCTTAATGTCAAGTTCGTGGTCATTTGCCACTGCAAGATCTACTTCTGCCATTCCTGCAAAAACAGCCACCAGTACGATCGTGCTTCCTTTTCTTGCATATTTAATTGCCTGTCCCATTGTGATATTGTTTCCGGCACAGTCGTAGATCACATCTGCCTTATCCGATCCAAATGCTTCGATCATTGCCTCACCGAAGTCTTTATTTTGGGTATTCACACACACATCAATTCCACATTCTTTTGCCTTTGCCAGTCTAAGATCACTGATATCTGTGATCATCACTTTCGCTGCCCCCATTCCTTTTGCTGCCTGTGCCACGAGATTTCCAATCGGTCCTGCTCCAAGGACTGCAATATTCATGCCAGCCACATCGCCCATCTGTTTTACACCATGGACTGCCACAGCAAGAGGTTCGATCATAGCTCCTTCTTCATAGGACATATCTTCTGGAATAGGTGTTACTTTAGATGCATCCACTGCAAAATACTCAGATGCTGTTCCTGTCGTCTGAAATCCCATTACTTTTAATTCCTCACAGAGATTATACTTTCCATGACGACATGGATAGCAATGTCCACAATATACCTGAGGCTCTATCGTCACCTTCTGTCCCACATGAAACTCTGTGACATTTTTTCCAAATTCTGTAATCTCACCGGAAACCTCATGTCCTTGTGTTACCGGATATTTTGTAAACGGATGTTTTCCATGATAAACATGAATATCTGATCCACAAACACCAATATTCATAATCTTTACCAACACCTGATTTTCCTTTACCTCCGGAACCGGAACCTCTCTGAAAATAATTTCTCCTGGATTTGTCATTACCTGCTGTAACATAACTGTTTTCTCCTTTTTTATCATAATTGTTTCCTCCTTATTTATATTGTTTTATTTGGTCTTTTATAAATTGTTTTATTAAAGTAATTACATTATTATCCTGTAAACACGATTTGTCAATATGTTTTTCATAATTTTATATATTTCATAATTTCAAAATATATTTTTTGTGTATTTTTCACAATCAACACGAAAAAAACGGAAAGGAAACCGTAGTTACTGTTTCTTTCCGTTTTTTACTATAATATCTTTTCTAATTTTACACAACTTCTCGTTTTTCACACATATAAAGCGGACATCTGCATTCACTTTGCAACCTGTCAGTGGGAGCTTTTAACTCCAACAGAGTGAACATCCCCTTACCCAACGCTTGATGCCCTGCGCACCAGATGCGGTGGACTGCTTATCTGCGTTCAAAAAATTTACAATTCTGCCATATGTTTTGTAAAAAAGTATTTCGCGGCTCCAACAGCCGACGCTTCTTTCTTATACGAACAATTTTTTAAGTATGAAACATCATGCTCAAAGCCATTATATGCCATCACTTTTTCTCCCAGTGGTATCATATAATCTGACAATACACCTCCCACATCACCTCCTAGTATGATATCCATATCATATGCCATCCGCAGATTTGATATCAAAACAGCAAGATGATCCAGATACTCATTCCATGTCTGCAAAATTTTTTCATCACCACTTTCAATTTTTTCCATAAATGCATCCAGTGACTGCCTGTTATCTTGTGTCAGTACACTTGCAGCACAATATGCATCTGCACATCCTGCTTTACCACAATAACACTTTCTTCCACCGGGAACGAGTATCATGTGACCAAACTCACCTGCTTTCTGGTTCTGCCCTCGAAACAGCTTTCCATCTATGCAGAATGCGCCTCCTAAGGTGTGGTTCAAAGACAGATATATCGCATTTGGATACTTTTGCTTTTTTTCTGCAAGCATTGCAGCATTAGCATCGTTTTCAAAATATACTGGAATTTCCAAAGCCTGCTCTAAAAAGCGCAGACTATAATTCTCTATACCTAAAGCATGGGATTTTAAAACGATCCGTTCTTTCTGATCAATAATTCCCGGAATCGCCACTCCAATCCCAAGTAGCGTATCCTTCGCTAATTCGCCTTCAAGAAAAGTTTTGACCTTTTGTGCCACTTCTGTACAATAGGATAATTCTGCCGTAAATTTTAAACGGATGCGATCTTTTTTTATAATCTCATCTCCAAGATTTACTAATACCATTTCTATATGATTCGCTGTAATCAAAATTCCCATTGCATGACAGTATGACTTATTAATCCCTATACTTTTTGCCTTTCTTCCACCGGTCGAAGCATATTCCCCAGTTTCTTCCAACACCATTTTTTCTAACAAGTCATTCACATTTGCTAACACAGTCGGCATACTCAAATTTAAATCTTTTGCGATTCCCGCCTTGGATGTAACATGATTGTTCAGCACATAATTAATTATTCTTTTTCTTGTTATATTTTTTTTATCTTTATTTTCCGTTTTCTTACCCTCTTTTATTAAATATATTATAAAAGAATTATATGCTTTTTTATTCTTCTTGTAAAGCAATGTTTTATAATAAATCTCCGACAGAATTTATCTTATAAACAGCAAAAAGCTCCCGAAGGAGCTTTCCACGCTTTAGAACACCAATTCTTTTAACACAATCTCTTCTGCCATATTACGAATACCATTTACCAATCTGACCCATTCCATCTAATCACGAGCTTTCAACTCAGCACTGGTTGCATCCAACTCATCTAAGTCTAAGTCGCTCTCTATCGTGTCATCTGGTTTTTGCGCGAGCAACGAGGCAAGCCGAGATGCTTGCATCTCGATTTGCCGACTGCCGCGTTCATCGAGACAAAAGAACAACCGTCTCAACATGAACGCCCTGGCAGAACTGATCCACTGCACAGGCGTGGGTCATCTCATATCCTGCCTCATAAAATGCCGGGAGGTCTCTCACAAGACTTGTAACCTTGCAGGAAATGTATACGATCTGGTCTACGCCGTAAGCCAGGATCTTTGGAAGGGCTTTGGGGTGAACGCCATCTCTGGGCGGATCAAGGATGATCATATCCGGTTTCTCCGGCACATCATCCAGAACCTTCAGCACATCCCCGGCAATAAAACGGCAGTTATCAATGCCGTTAAGTGCAGCGTTTTCTCTGGCGGCTTTTACCGCGTCTTCCACGATCTCCACACCGATCACCTCGCTGGCAACGGACGCCGCGAGCTGTGCAATAGTTCCTGTTCCGCTGTAAAGATCAAACACTACCTTATCTCTGGTATCTCCTACATATTCCCGCACCTTGGAATACAGGATCTCTGCAGCCAGGGAATTTGGCTGGAAAAAGGAAAAGGTGCTGATCTTAAATTTCAGTCCAAGGAGTTCTTCATAGAAATAATCCTTTCCATAAAGGATCTTCGTCTCGTCGCTCTGTACCACGTCGGATAAAGAATCATTTAAAATGTGCATGATCCCCACGATCTTCCCTTCCAGCGGAAGTGCAAGAAGCTGTTCTTTCAGAGGCTCCAGATCATATTCTTCCTGGGTAGTGGTTACCACATGGACCAGGATTTCACCACTTGTGACGCCTCTTCGAAGAAGAAGATGTCGAAGATACCCCACATGCTGCAGCTTTTTATAGAAGCTGGCATTACGCTCCAGGAAAAATTCCCGCACGCAGACCAGGATCTTCGTCATATCCGGATGGACCAGTTTACAATCATCCGTATTCAGGATATCGTAAGTGCTTCCCTTCTTGTGAAGTCCAAGGGACAGCGCCCATCCTTATACTCATCCCCAAAGGAAAACTCCATCTTATTGCGGTACCCGAACTCAATAGGACTGCCGTAGATTCCATCCCAGTGATATAAACGATCTGCAGCCTCAGTTTCTTCTGTCCCATCACCGTTCTTCCCGATCTTAGCCAGGCTCTCTCTTACTGCCCCATCCAGAAGTTCCCTCACCTGATGTTCCTTCATATCCTTCTGTGCCTCATAGCTCATGGTCTGGTACATGCAGCCGCCGCATGCCGGAAACTCCTGACAGGCAGGTTCTCTTGTCTCCAGCGGAGATTTCTCCAGGACCTCCAGAAGACGTCCTTCCGCCCGGCCGGAACGTTTCTTATTGATCATAAACCGGACTTTCTGTCCCGGGATTCCGTTTTTTACAATTACTTTCTGGTCATCAACCCAAACAAAACCTTTGTTTGGAAATTCCACTTTTTCTATAATACCTTCGTAAATTTCACCTTTTTTCATAAATCCTCTTTCTGTTTTATAACCAGCAGACAATAGTTCGAACATTCAGGATCCTCTTTACTGTCTGCTCATGAACGCCAGCGTTTCACGGTCCGTTTTCAAAAATCAAGCCCCGGTATCGCGCCGGGGCTTCAATTATCCGCTTCTCATATTCATACATAACAGACAGCCATTCTGATCTGTTCAAAACAACCTCTGCAGTGAAAGTTCTTACTCTTCCTCATCCTCGAAATAATCATCGAAGTCATCATCAAAATCTTCTTCAAAATCTTCCAGGTAATCCGGAGCGAAGAAACGATATACTGCAAATGCGATTCCTGCAACAGCTGCAACTGCGCCGATGATCGCCAGTACCCAAAGGACTGTGTTCTTATCTTTCTCTTCTTCTTTTTTCTTCAGTGTTGCAAGCAGTTCTTCAAGCTTTGTTGTATTTAAATTCATAACACTGCACCATCCTTTCTTTCTGTTCGGCTGTACTGTCTGACAGTAAACCGGCAGCACAGCAAAAATATTCTATCACTGTACCGACCTTTCCTAAGTGTTCTTATTATACCACCATATGTCTGATTTTACCATAACTTACGCAAATTTTAACAGGAACATTCCGGAACAATGTTATTTGCAGCTGCTTCGAAATATTTTCACAAAATATATGCAAAACGGCCATTTCATTTTCAGATCTTCTTCAGCTTGGCAAAACCGGCGAACATTTTTTTCACGCCGACTTTGTCAAAGTCTACCGTCACTTCGTAGTCTCTGCCGCCGTCTGCGATATTTTTTACGATACCGACTCCGAATTTCACATGGCGCACGGTATCACCGACTCCGTAATCCAGCTTCGATGCCTTGGTAACGGTGAAATCCTTCTTCTGAAGGCTTGTTTTTGCCTGGAAATTCATTTTCATCTGGGCATAGGCGCTTTTCGGAGATACGATATCATCTACCCTGGGCTTTTTCTCCTGAATGGTATGTCCAAGATCTACCAGCTCCCGTGGAACCTCCCTTACAAAACGTGACACACGGTTATACTGAGTCTCCCCACGGATCATCCGCTGTTTTGCACAGGTTAAGGTCAGCTCCTTCATGGCACGGGTGATCCCCACATAACAGAGCCTTCGCTCCTCCTCGATATCCGACGGATCACCGGACCAGATGGAAGCATATCCCGGAAAAACACCGTCCTCCATTCCCACGATAAATACATTTGGGAATTCCAGTCCCTTGGCACTGTGAAGGGTCATCAGCAGCACATAATCCTGATCCGGATCAACAGAATCGATATCTGCCACCAGTGCGATCTCCTCCAGAAATGCAGAAAGTGTTGCCGCTGTCCGGCCTCCTCCATGGCTTCCTGGAAGGATTCTGTCTTGGAGATCAGCTCATCGATATTTTCGATCCTCGCCTGGGCCTCCTCCGTTTTCTCTGCCTCCAGTTCCTTCACATAACCGGTAAGCTCAATGACCTCTTCCAGGGTTTCACGGACTGTATAGGCCTCTGCCTTACTTTTCAGTCCCTGGATAAAGGATACAAAATCATTGATCTTTCCTGCTGCCCTGCCAATGGATGGTACCTCCTCCACCACGCGGAGCGCATCGTAAAAGCTCAGGTTCATCATATCCGCATAGTCCTGGACACGGCCGATGCTGGTGAGTCCGATCCCTCTTTTTGGCACATTTAAGATCCTGCGCACAGCCAGATCATCACTGGCATTGTCAATGGTCTTCAGATAGCTTAACAGATCCTTAATCTCTTTGCGGGCATAAAAGTTCACGCCGCCGACAATCTTATAAGGAACATTTGCCAGGAGAAATTTCTCCTCAAAGAGACGAGACTGGGCATTGGTCCGATAAAGTACTGCACAGTCCTTGTACTGGAATTTCCCGTTGCGGCGCCCCTGGATGATCTCTCCTGCAACATACTCCGCTTCCTCAAATCCGTTGTTGAACTGACGGAAATGTACTTTATCGCCCTCTTCGTTCTCTGTCCAGAGGCGTTTTTCCTTACGCTCTGTGTTGTTGACGATCACCTCATTGGCTGCATTGAGGATGTTCTGGTAGAACGGTAATTCTGTTCCAGGCGCACCACCTTAGCCTCAGGAAAAACCTTCTCAAAGCCTAAGATATTCCCGATATTTGCTCCACGAAAACGATAGATGGACTGATCATCATCACCAACACACAGAGATTCTTGTATTTCTCAGCAAGAAGACTTACAAATTTAAACTGGGCAGTATTGGTATCCTGATACTCATCCACCATAATATATTTGAAACGTTCCTGATAATAGTCCAGGATATCCGGATTATGCTGAAAAAGCTCCACAGTCTTCACGATCAGGTCATCAAAATCCAGTGCATTGTTTCCCCGGAGGATAGACTGATATTCCTTATACATACCGGCAATCTTCCGTGCGTCCGGGTCGCCGCCTGCATTCAGCTCCATCTCTTCCGGTGTGATCAGTTCATCCTTGGCATGGGAAATCTCAGCAAGAACGCCTCGTTCCTTGTAAATCTTGGTATTGATATCAAACTTCCGGAAGATTTCCTTCATGACTGTTTTTTGGTCGTCGGCATCATAAATGGTAAAATTACTGCCAAAGCCCAGCACCTCAATATGTCTGCGCAGGATCCTCACGCAGGCGGAATGGAAGGTGGAGACCCATACGCTCTCCGCACCCATTCCCGCCATTTTATTCACACGTTCCCGCATCTCACTGGCGGCCTTGTTGGTAAAGGTGATCGCCAGGATATTCCATGGGTTTACACCCTTTTCTTCCATTAAATAGGCGATCCTGTGGGTCAGCACTCTTGTTTTTCCGGAACCGGCTCCTGCGAGGATCAGAAGTGGTCCCTCTGTATGTACGGCAGCTTCCCGCTGCATAGGATTCAATGTGTCCAAAGCATCATGTATACTCATTTTGATCTCCATTTCTTTTTCCATATGAACAGTATCTTTATATACTATCATGACTTTACTTTCCGGTAAACCCACCTCTCTGAAAAAAAGTTTCTTTACAAGTAGTATTTAAAACTATATAATAAGGAGCAGAGGTGATAATGCGATGACAGAAAACGAAAAAGAAATGATGAACAGCATTTTTGCAAAAATTGCTGAGCTTGATTATATAAAACCCGATGAAATTCCCAATATTGCTCTTTACATGGATCAGGTCACAACCTTTATGGAAGATAATCTCGCTTCCACCAAGCGTCATGATGATGACAAGATCCTGACCAAGACCATGATCAACAATTACGCAAAGAACAAGCTCCTTCCCCCGCCGGAAAAGAAGCGCTATTCCCGGGAGCATCTGCTGATGCTGATCTTTATCTACTATTTTAAAAATATCCTCTCCATCAGTGATATCCAGACCCTTCTGGGACCGATCACCGAGAAATACTTCAAGTCCGTTACAGAAAAGGACATGACTTACATCTACCAGGAGGTTTTCAGTATGGAGCAGTCACAGATCCGTTACCTGGAAAAGGATCTTATGCGCCGTTTCAAAAGTGCCGGAGAAATTTTTGAGGACGCCGACCCGGAGGATAAGGAATTCCTTCACCAGTTTTCCTTTATCTGTCTTCTTAGCTTCGACGTATACATGAAAAAAATGATCATCGAAAACATGATCGACCACATGAATTCCTCAAAAGATACGGATTCCTCAAAAAAAGACAAATAATATCCGGAGCTCACATCCGGTCATAAACGTGCGTCGCCGGGCGCACCGAAAAAAAGAGACAGACGCACGATCGCCTGTCTCTTTTTCGTTACAGTATTATCCGTTATCATCACGGTATGGACGTAAGCCTTATTCTGCTTCGCCGCCCTGCTCCCCGTTATCCTTCTTCATACGTGCAAATACCATCTCATAACCATCATTTCCATAGTTCAGGGAACGGTTCACACGGCTGATCGTAGCTGTGGAAGCTCCTGTTTTCTCGGAAATATCAAGGTATGTACGCTTATCAGTAAGCATCTTGGCTACCTCGAAGCGCTGAGATAAAGAAAGCAGCTCATTGATGGTGCACACATCCTCAAAAAATGTATAACACTCTTCCTTGTCCTTCAGGCACAGGATCGCTTCAAAAAGATGATCCACAGCCTCCGTCCTGATTTTTTTGCTCATTGTTACGCTCCTTTAAAATACATAAATTTCGTCTAATACAATACTGATATTTTAACACTCTAAATCGTGATAAGCAAGCCTTTTAGGGAAATTTAATAAACTATTTCGCTATTTTGTCTTTCTATGGCGGACACATGATTTTCCCATTTCCACTGCCTCGGAAAACATTTGGGATTTGCTTTTTCTGCTGTGATTGGGTATACTTAAAATAATATCCAAAAGAAAAGGAGACTTATCAAATGAATCGTTTTTTCAACATGGACAACAAATTCTTCGTGTTCATGGGACGCGTAGCAGACCTGCTTCTTCTGAATTTTCTGTGCATCCTCTGCTGCATTCCGGTTGTCACCGCAGGCGCCTCCATAACAGCTCTCTACTATGTCACACTAAAGATGGCAAGAGACGAGGAATCCTATATTGCCCGCAGCTTTTTCCACTCCTTCAAACAGAACTTCAAACAGGCGACCATCATCAATATCATCATGCTCCTCACCGCTGCTGTTCTGTTTATCGATCTTCGGATCGCCAGAGTCGGAAGCGGAGCTATGTACAAAGGACTTTTCAGTCTGTTCATTGCATTTGCACTGATCTATGCGATGATCCTTCTGTACATTTATCCGATCCTTTCCAAATTTTTTAATTCCGTCAAGAATACCTTTGTAAATGCATTCCTGATGTCCGTCCGCCATCTTCCGCTGACACTTTTGATGCTTGTGATCTCTGCGTCCCCACTCCTACTGATGTGGCTTTTTGCTTATGTGAGCTACGCACGGTTTACATCCATCCTGATCATGCTTTTTATTCTGATGGGATTTTCTACGCTGGCGTACTGGAAATCGAAGATCTTTGTAAAGATCTTCGATAACTATATACCGAAAGATGAAAACGAAGAAAACGGCGAAGAGAAAAACGAACCGAAAGAGGCATAATGAAGCGCTGGAACGACAAGCCTTATCATTCTCTGGACTATATGCTCCGGGAGCGATACGGCGAAAAGGTCTACCGGGTTGCATTAAACGGCGGCATGTCCTGTCCCAACCGTGACGGCACCCTGGGCAAAAAAGGCTGCATCTTCTGCAGCCAGGGCGGAAGCGGAGATTTTGCAGCAAACGCCGCTCTTTCCATTACAGAGCAGATCAACACACAGATCAAAAGTCTCTCTTCCAAACGCCCGATCCATAAATATATCGCCTATTTTCAGGCATATACAAACACATATGCTCCTGTGGAACACCTGCGTAAGATCTTCACAGAAGCCATCTCCCATCCGGATATCGTGGCACTGTCCATTGGTACCAGACCGGACTGTCTGGGAGATGATGTACTGGATCTTCTTTATTCCCTGAACCAGATCAAACCGGTGTGGGTGGAGCTGGGACTCCAGACTATCCATGAAGATACCGCCAGATATATACGGCGCGGCTATCCACTGTCCTGTTTTGATACCGCAGTAAAAAATCTCCGCGCAGGCGGCATCGAAGTGATCGTCCACACCATCCTGGGGCTTCCCGGTGAAAGCCGGAAGGATATCCTGGAAACAATGGCTTATCTGAACGCCATGGATATCCAGGGGATCAAGCTGCAGCTTCTTCATGTACTGCGTGGTACAGATCTTGCCGCTGATCATGAAGCCGGTCTTTTCCGCACTTATGAACGGGACGAGTATCTGAACCTTGTCATTGACTGTCTGGAACATCTCAGACCGGATATCGTGATCCACCGGGTCACCGGCGATGGACCGAAGGATCTGCTGATCGCACCTTTATGGGCCAGCCGCAAACGAGAAGTTTTAAACCTTCTTCATCACCGGATGAAAGAAAGAGCAAGTTTTCAGGGAAAAGCTCTCGAAGCCCTTTCCCGCAGCCAGTAAAAAGGAGGATTCTTATGGCATCACCTTTTACAACCTATAAGCTTATTATTTTATATATGCTGCAGAATTCCGATGGGGATCTCACAAATTCCCAGATTACCGATTTTATCCTGGACCGGAAATACACCAATTATTTTCAGCTCCAGCAGGCAGTTTCCGAACTTGTGGAGGCAGATCTGGTGGAAATGTCTTCACAGTCCAACCGCAGTTACTATCGACTGACCTCCGAGGGAAAAAACACTCTGAAATATTTTTCCAAAGAACTTTCCTCTGACATCAAGAAAGAAGTGGAAGAATATCTCAATTCCCTCCACCGCAAGATCGAAGAACATCTCCTGACTCCTGCAGATTACTATCCCACCAAAGAGGGCAGCTACTCGGTACGTCTGCGGATCATCGAAAGCGGCGTCAGCATCGTTGATCTCAGCATCAATGTGCCAAATCTTGCTGCTGCACAGTCTGTATGTGAAAGCTGGCCTTATAAATACCAGAATGTTTATGACAAAATAATGGAGGAGCTTCTCTGAGAGGCTCCTCCGTTTTACTTATATTCATTTATTTCGCTTCTTCGTGGATCTTCTTCATATGCTCTTTCAGTTTCTTTTCATATCCCATATCACTGAGCTCGTAAAAATGTTCCCCCTGGATCTCTGATGGCAGATACTGCTGGTTTACATAATGGTTCGGATAATCATGGGCATATTTATATCCGATACCATGACCCAGACTTTCGTGGCCACCATAATGGGCATCCTGCAGATGCACCGGAACGGTTGTCTTCTTCGCCTTCACGCAGCGCATGGCTTCCTGTATGGCATTTACTGCAGAATTGCTCTTGGGTGCACAGGCCATGTATGTAACTGCCTGGGAAAGAATGATCTGGGACTCCGGCATTCCCACACGTTCCACTGCCTGTGCTGCTGCCGTTGCCACGCAGAGGGCCTGGGGATCTGCGTTTCCGATATCTTCGGAAGCAAGGATCATGATCCTTCTTGCGATAAATTTCACATCTTCTCCTGCATAGAGCATTTTTGCCAGATAATAGACTGCCGCATCCGGGTCGGAGCCTCGCATGCTCTTGATAAAGGCAGAAATGATATCATAATGATTGTCCCCGTTCTTATCGTAGCGCACCACCCGCTTCTGGATACACTCAGAAGCCACCTCAAGGGTCAGATGGATCTTACCGTCTGTATCACGGGGTGTGGTGAGGATTCCCAGTTCTATGGCGTTTAAGGCGCTTCTGGCGTCTCCTCCTGCCATATCTGCCAGAAACTCCAGAGCATCCTCCTCGATCACCGCCCCATAGCTTCCCATTCCACGTTCCGGATCGTTAACCGCACGCAAGATCAGTTCCTTTATCTCCGGTATCTCCAGGGACTTCAATTCAAAGATGATCGATCTTGAAAGAAGCGCTCCGTTTACCTCAAAATATGGATTCTCTGTTGTGGCCCCGATAAGAATGATGGTTCCGTCCTCCACAAAGGGAAGAAGATAATCCTGCTGTCCCTTGTTGAAACGGTGGATCTCATCAATGAACAGAATGGTCTTTTTTCCATACATGCCGAGATCGTCCTGTGCCTGCTTTACAACTGCTTCCATATCTTTCTTCCCTGCTACGGTTGCATTGATCTGGGTAAAGCTGGCGCTTGTGGTATTGGCGATGACTTTTGCCAGGGTGGTCTTTCCGGTTCCCGGAGGGCCATAAAAAATAACAGATGTCAGCTTATCCGCCTTTATGGCACGATACAGCAATTTATCTTTTCCTACGATATGCTGCTGTCCCACCACCTCATCCAGTGTTCGCGGACGCAGCCTGGATGCAAGAGGTGACTCCTGATCCAGCGTTTTTGACTTTGCGTATTCAAATAAATCCATGGCTTTCACTCCTGTATTTTCTGTAAAAAGCGGATATTCACGATCCGTATTCTTTTCATAGATCTGTATCCGGCAACGATCGTTTCATTTGTTTCCGGCATACGGACAGATTCCTTATTTTTATAATTTTACCTGTTTGCACATAAAAAAGCAATCGTTTCTGCCTTTTCGGCAAATCACAGTTACATCACCAGCAGCTGATCTGCAGTTACCAGGTCATATCCTTCTTCCGTAAGCATATCCGCGATCTCCAGGGCCGCTTCCACGGATGTAGAAAAGCTGTCATGCATCAGGATAATGGAGCCATCCTTCACTTGTCTTTTTACGATATTTTCCACAGAACGGACATTTTTTGATTTCCAGTCCAGGGTATCCACATCCCAGAATACCGGCAGCATGGTCACACAGAGCTCCAGATCCTTCGGCCAGGCACCGTAGGGCGGGCGAAGATACATGGGATATTCTCCGGTGATCTCGTAGATCTCATTATTCGTCTTTATGATCTGCTGACATGCCTGATCACCAGGAAGCTTATCAAGCTGCACGTGATCATACGTGTGATTACCGATGAGATGACCGTCTCTCTGCATCTGCGTTACGATTTCCTCATTTCCTCGGATATTTTTTCCCATAAGAAAAAATGTGGCATGGATCCCACGCTTCCGCAGGCCATCCAAAAGCAGAGGTGTATATGTTGCATGCGGTCCATCATCAAAGGTAAGAGCCACACGTGGACGATCCTCTTTTTCGCTTCTGTCAGAGGCTGTCTCAGCCACCGGTTCTGCTACTTTTTGTCCGTACTGCGCCGCCACCAGCCGGAGCATCCCCTCACCGGCGATCATTCTGGTCACCCGCATCCGAAATGCACTGTCTGAGATTTTTCCATATCCGCTGAGCAGAATCAATACCATTGCCACTACACAGAAATATTTTTTTCGCTTATCCATATTTCCCGCCGGATCAAATATACTTTTCCACAATATATGAAAAAATCCCCGGGAAAAGACTTTTGGCTTTTCTTTCCCGGGGAATATTCTCTGATATATGTCTTATTTTTTCAGGATCTCAAGTGCACTCTCGATCTCCTCCACGCATTTCTCATAACCAAGGGTACCGTTATCCAGGCACAGATTGTATTTCGTCATGTCTGCCCAGTCAACACCCATGAAACGTTTGCAGAAATCTTCTTTGCGTTTGTCATCTTTATGCATGAATTTCTCAATGTCCTTTGTGGTTCCGCTGAGCTTCTTACTTGCCTCGCGGATACGGAAATCCCAGTCTCCGTAAACAAACACACGAAGAACATTGGAATAATCCTTCAGGATCATATTTGCACAACGTCCGATGATCACACAGGACTCTGTTTCTGCCAGCTGCCGGATCACCTTTGCCTGATAATTAAACAGGTTCTCATCGGATGTAAAATCCTTGCTCTGAGGCGGGATCAGCTCACCCTTGTAGATTCCGGACTTTGCAAAAAATCTCTGCTTTGTGCTGACATTTTCATCTGCCCTTCCAAAAAGCTGCTCATGAATGCCACTCTCCTCGGATGCCATACGGATGATATCCTTATCATAGTAAGAAATCCCTAATTTCTTTGCAAGCTCCTCTCCGATGGTACGTCCACCGCTTCCATACTGTCTTGCAATGGTAATTACGAAATTATCCATGTCTTTCCCCCTACTCTCCAAGATATGCCTTCTGAACGGCCTCGTCATTCAGAAGATCCTCTGCCTTTCCATCCATAGTAATGCTTCCTGTTTCCAGAACGTACGCTCTGTCCGCAATGGAAAGAGCCTTCTTCGCATTCTGCTCAACCAGAAGCACTGTAGTTCCGCTCTCACTTACCTCGCGGATAATGTCAAAAATCTCATTTACAAAAATCGGCGACAGACCCATAGACGGCTCATCCATCAAAATGATCCTTGGTCTGCTCATCAGTGCACGTCCCATGGCAAGCATCTGCTGCTCACCACCGGAAAGTGTTCCGGCACGCTGTCCTTTACGTTCTTCCAGACGCGGAAATCTCTTGTATACACCAGCAAGGCTCTCTGCGATCTCTGCCTTGTCTTTTCTTGTGTAAGCTCCAAGAAGAAGATTCTCATAAACGGACATATCCGCAAATACTCGTCTTCCTTCCGGAACGTGTGCCATTCCCATTTCTACGATCTTATGGCTGGTGTTCTTGTGAGGTCTTTTCCCTCAAACACAATGCTTCCGGACTTCGGAGAAAGAATTCCGGTAAGTGTCTGAAGTGTGGTTGTCTTTCCGGCACCGTTGGCACCGATCAGCGCAATAACCTCTCCCTGATTTACATGAAAAGAAATTCCCTTCAGGGCCTGGATCACACCATAGTAGACCTGGAGGTCCTTTACTTCCAACATTGCCATTGTCTCGTTCCTCCTTATTCTCCCAGATATGCAGTGATAACCGTCGGGTCTTTCAGCACTGCAGATGTCTCACCCTGGATCAGTACCTGACCGAAGTTCAGAACTGTAAGTTCCTCACAGATACCGCCCACCAGTTTCATGTCGTGCTCGATCAGAAGAACAGTCATATCAAAATGCTCCCGCACAAAACGGATAGTATCCATCAGTTCCTGTGTCTCATTCGGGTTCATACCAGCCGCCGGCTCATCCAGGAGAAGAAGCTTCGGCTCTGTGGCAAGAGCTCTGGCAATCTCCAGCTTACGCTGTTTACCATAAGGCAGGTTACCTGCCAGAGTGTCTGCTTCCTTATCCAGATCAAACACCCTCAGTATCTCCATGGCACGTTCGTTCATCTCTTTTTCTACCTTGTAATACTTCGGCAGCCTTAAGATTCCGGTCAGTGTGGAGTATGGATGATGATTGTGAAGTCCTACTTTTACATTGTCAAGAACCGGCATATCCTTGAAAAGACGGATATTCTGGAAGGTTCTTGCGATTCCGGCCTTGTTGATCTCAATGGTGCTTTTTCCTGTGATGTCCTGGCCGTCCAGTTTAATGATTCCCTCTGTAGGCTTGTACACGCCTGTAAGAAGGTTGAATACAGTTGTCTTACCGGCACCGTTAGGTCCGATCAGTCCATAGAGCTGTCCCTTCTCAATGGTCATATTAAAGCCGTCAACAGCACGAAGACCGCCGAACTGGATAGACAGATTATTTACTTCCAGCATTGCCATGATCAGGCACCTCCTTTTTCTCTTTTTTGCCTTTAAATTTCTCTACCATGCGTGCTCTCCAGTCTCTCGCCGCCGGTGCCCAGTTAAAGAGCATCATGATGATCAGTACGATAGCATAGATCAGCATACGGTAGTTTGCGAATCCACGGAGAAGCTCAGGCAGTGCATAGAGGATAATGGTTGCAATGATAGATCCTCTGATATTTCCGATTCCTCCAAGTACTACATACACAAGTACCAGAATGGACATATTGTAATCGAATACAGAAACCTTAAGAAGAGAAAGGTTATGTGCATACAGCACACCTGCAACTCCTGCAAGGGCTGCAGAAATGGTAAATGCCAGCAGCTTATATCTGGTGATATTGATTCCTACAGACTCCGCTGCAATACGGTTGTCCCTGGTTGACATAATAGCACGTCCGCTTCTGGAATTTACAAGGTTCTGTACAATAAACAATGTGAGAAGAAGCAGGATCACGCCGATCAGGAAAAAGTAATTCTTGATATCTTTATAAAGAGTTGCTGTTCCCGAAATACCAAGGGCACCTTTGAGAATCTGCTTTCCGCCGGCTTCCAGATGAAGACCTGCTGCACTTGTTGCAACGTGAAGTCCCTTGTCATCCACGCCAATGTAAAGTACATTGATCAGGTTCTTGATGATCTCACCAAAAGCCAGTGTAACAATAGCCAGGTAGTCACCGCGGAGACGAAGTACCGGAATACCGATGATCACACCAAACAGTGCTGCAACTGCCGCACCTACAAGGATTGCAAGGATAAAGCGAGGAACCTGCGGAATGGAGTCTGCAGCAACCTGTGAAAACAGGGCACTGGAAAAAGCTCCCACGCACATGAAGCCCGCATGTCCAAGGCTCAGCTCACCGGAAAAACCGACTACCAGGTTCAGGGAAACTGATGCAATGGTATAAACACAAAGGGGAACAAGAAGTCCCATAAGAAGTCTGGAAAGATTTCCAGTTGAGGAAAGTGCCTGTACGATCACAAAAAGCACAATGACAATTCCATAGTTGATCATGTTATTTTTTGTTGTTTTGTTTTTCATATTCTTCATATCGGCCACCTTACACTTTCTCCTGGATGTTCTTGCCGAACAGTCCGGTAGGTTTTACAAGAAGCACGACGATCAGGACTGCAAATACGATCGCATCTGCAACCTGGGAAGAAATATAAGCTTTTCCGAAGATCTCGATGATTCCCAGAAGGATGCCGCCGACCATAGCTCCCGGAATCGAACCGATTCCACCGAATACAGCAGCTACGAAAGCTTTGATACCAGGCATGGCTCCTGTGTACGGAGTCAGCGTCGGATAAGTCTGACAGAGCAGAAGGCCTGCGATCGCTGCAAGTCCGGAACCGATGGCAAATGTGAGGGAAATTGTCGCATTGACGTTAACTCCCATCAGCTGTGCCGCATCTCTGTCCTCGGAAACCGCCTGCATGGCACGGCCAGGTTTTGTCTTTTTTACAAAGAGGGAAAGTCCCACCATGATAATGATACATGCAAGGATGGTTACGATGGTGATTCCCTTGATGGTAAGCTCACCGTCAAACAGTGTGATGGACGGAACTTTGACAACAGCTACGAAACTCTTGGCATCTGCGCCGAAGATCAGAAGTGCCAGGTTCTGAAGCAGATAACTGACACCGATAGCCGTGATAAGAACGGCCAGGTTTGAGGAAGCTTTTCTAAGTGGACTGTAAGCTACCTTCTCAATGACAACACCAAGCAGTGTACAGATCACAACGGAAAGGATCACAGCAAGGATCGGTGACATGCCGCCTCTTGTGATACAGGTAAGGATGATATAAGCTCCCACCATGATAACATCTCCGTGTGCAAAGTTCAGCATCTTGGCAATACCATAAACCATGGTATATCCAAGTGCGATGATTGCATAGATACTGCCAAGACTGATGCCGTCTTTTAAATAAGATATAAAACTCATAACGCACCTCTTTTAATTGTTTATTGATAAGGGAAAAAGGGGACGGTTCCCACTAAAGGTGACCGTCCCCTGACCCCTAACGTTAACAGAAATTACTTATTTCATCTCTACATAAGCACCGTCTTTGATCTCGAATGCTTTCGGCTCTTTATCACACTCGCCATCCTCGGTCCATTTTGCTTTTCCGGTAAGTCCGTCAAGCTCGATGTTTGCCATGGATGCGCTCATTGCTGCACTGATGTCTGCATTTTCCATATCTGGTGTGATCTTTGCATCGTCAGCTGCAAGCTGCATTGCGTAAGTACATCATATGTATCTGCCGCAAACTGGTTCGGGATCTCACCGTTGTGAGCATCGCCGTATGCTTTTACGAAGTTCTGGCTCTTCTCATCTGTAGCTGTTGCGGAGAATGGTGTCAGAAGCATAACACCCTCTGCAAGGGATTTATCGAAGTTCTCTACATTGAGGATACCATCCATGCCATCTACACCAAAGAATTTAATGTCAAGTCCTGCCTCAGATGCCTGCTGAAGGATCAGCGCATTGTCGGAATAGTAGTTCGGAAGGAAAAGAAGCTCAGCGCCGCTCTTCTTGATCTTTGCAAGCTGTACAGAATAGTCTGTGTTGCTGTCTGTTGTGTAAGCCTCATCTGCAACTACTTCAAGTCCGTCATCAGCAGCTGCTGCAACGAATGCGTCATGTACACCGGAGTTGTAGTCAGCAGCGGAATCATAAAGTACTGCTACTTTCGTTGCAAGTTTGTGCTCGGAAATGTACTGAGCAGATTTGGTTCCCTGTGCCGGGTCTGTGAAGCACATACGGAACTCGTTTGTTCCTGCTGTGATACAGTCAAGTGCTGTTGCGGATGGTGTGAAGAGGAATGTATCCTCAGCTGCCTCAGCTCCTACTGCGATACAGGAACCGGATGTTACAGTTCCACAGAGCATCTGCATTCCTTTATCGATCAGGTCATTGTATGCGTTAACAGCCTTCTCCGGATCTCCCTGGTCATCACCTGCGTCAAGAATCTCTACTTTATATCCGTTGAATCCACCGTTCTCGTTGATCTCATCAGCTGCGATCTTGGCTGCGTTGTATACGTTGGTACCGTACTGTGCGTAATCACCTGTCATCGGTCCGATCACACCGATCTTAAATGTCTCATCTGCTGCAAAAACTGATGTAGGCATCATCATCGCTGCTGTCATCGCTGCTGCTGATGCAACGCCGATTACTTTCTTCCAATTCTTCATAATAATCTCTCCTCCTGCGCTTTGTCGCGTTACTAATGTTTAATGGTAAAATTATAGCATCGCATATTTTTTATTTCAAGGGCAAATTTAGTTATCTGTTGTTTTTCGTCTGATTGCACAACGCGGACACTTGTCCGCTGTACAGCTTGTGTCGTTTTTCGGCAAATTGTCTGAATTTTTTTACAAAAAAATCCAGGGAAAAATTCCCTGGACTCCTTCGTCTCTTAATACTTTACTTATGCGATTGCTTTCTTAGCGATCTCAGCAAGAGCTGTGAAGCCTGCTGCATCGTTAACAGCCATCTCTGCAAGCATCTTTCTGTTGATGTCGATGTTTGCAACCTTAAGGCCGTGCATCATTTTGCTGTAAGAAAGTCCGTTCATTCTTGCTGCTGCGTTGATACGAGCGATCCAGAGCTGTCTGAACTGACGTTTCTTCTGTTTTCTTCCTGCATAGGAGCTTGTAAGAGCTCTCATTACAGACTGTTTTGCTACTCTATACTGTTTGGAACGGGCTCCTCTGTAGCCTTTTGCCAGTTTTAATGTACGGTTATGTCTTTTCTTTGCGTTTAATCCGCCTTTAATTCTTGCCATTTCTTAATTCTCCTCCTGTTCGTCTTCTCTATCTTATAAATATGGTAATACTTTCTTCATGCTCTTTACATTAGTAGAATCAACAACAGTAGATTTTCTCAGATTTCTCTTTCTCTTCTGAGATTTCTTTGTAAGGATATGGCTCTTGTAGGCTTTATTTCTTACTAATTTTCCTGTACCTGTTTTTTTAAAGCGCTTTGCTGCTGCTCTGCAAGTTTTAATTTTTGGCATTATGAATTCCTCCTTGATTTGGTACTTCTAAATTTTATATAGCATCCCGTTCTGCCCGGCTGTTGCCGTGAAGACTGAGATATCTACCGTTTCTCAGTCAGAAACATAGTCATGCTTCTGCCTTCTATCTTCGGAGCCTTCTCTACAGTCGCTATATCGGACAGAAGATCTGCGAAGTCGTCAAGCACATGCTTACTGCTGGCCATGTGTGCCATCTCTCTTCCGCGGAAACGAAGTGTAACCTTAACTCTGTCACCCTTGCTAAGGAACTTTCTTGCTGCATTTACCTTCGTCTTCAAATCATTCGTATCAATGTTCGGGGAAAGACGCACTTCTTTGACATCGATGGTTTTCTGCTTTTTTCTGGCCTCTTTTTCTTTTCTTGCAAGCTCGTAACGGTATTTACCGTAATCAATGATCTTGCATACCGGCGGTTTCGCCTGTGGGGCAATCTTTACAAGGTCAAGTCCTGCCTCCTGCGCTTTCGCCATCGCTTCTCTGGCGGACACGATTCCAAGCTGAGCTCCGTCCGGACCAATCAAGCGTACCTCTCTGTCTCTGATCTGTTCGTTAATCATTAAACCGCTAATTGTTGTACACCTCCATGAACATGATAGAATTATTTTTTTCTCATTAATGTAGCTAAAGCCGCACAAAAAAAGCGCAGACAGATGTCCACACTTCAAATAATTACACCTGCGCACTGATGGTTGGTCCGTTCGCAGTACTGTGCAATATTGACCTGAGTCGCTTATCTTCAGCGCTGAGGTGAGAGTGAACTCTGCTTTCTTTTCGCTACGTACTTTAAGAGGATACCATGGTGTCTGCTATTTGTCAACTGTTTTTTATATTATTATGTATTTATTTTTTGAGTATAAATTTTTCTTCTTCCGGACATACTATGCAACATCGGAATCTGTCAAGCCTTACCGCAGTGCTGACGATCAGACAGGATGCGCATTCCGGCAGGCTGACGGTTTCCGGTAAAATCATAATTATCAGGAGGACACTTTTATGACAAGTCTTAAATGTTCCGCACACAACTGCTACTATAACAAAAATTCTCTCTGTTCCCGGGGAGCCATCAATGTTGAAGGAGCAGATGCACGTTATGCAGATGATACCGCCTGTGAAAGCTTTCGTGCTCAGGAAGAAGGTTCTGTAAAAAATGCTGCTGATCCCTGCTGTGGGTGTGAAACCGTTAACATCGACTGCAAAGCACACAACTGTACCTACAATGAGCACTGCAAATGCACCGCAGCTTCCATCAATGTATCCGGTGCCAATGCTCATCGCTGCTGTGATACAAAATGTGATACTTTTCACTGCGAATGCTGATATCCTGAACGGAACCCCTGTTTCCATACAGAGCAGTCATTCCTGTTTCTTTTGATCGAAGAGTCAAAAAGATCCGGCAACGTTCCAGATGGAACCTCTGCCGGATCTTATCATGTTCATTTATTATCTGTTCTTAAGAAAATCCGGGATCTGGATGTCCTTTTTCTGAACAGTGCTTGTAGGAGCCTTTGTTCCAAACTGTGTGGAATTCATAGTCGGCAGGCTGAAGCTTGGCATGTTAAGGTTCATACCACCTGGCTGTGACTGGCTTGTTTTTTTGGTGTTTCCGAATACAGAATTGGAAGCTCTGTTTCCAAATGGTGTGTTCTGAAGGTTATTGTCTGTAAGACCTGTAGCAATAACTGTAATTCTTGCATAATCTGCAACAGAATCATCATACATAGCACCAAAGATGATGTTTGCCTCCTCACCTGTAAGCTCCTGTACATAGCTTGCAGCATCGTTGGCATCCATAAGAGAAATATCTCCGGAAATGTTGATGATCACATGAGTAGCGCCCTTGATGGTTGTCTCAAGAAGCGGAGAAGATACCGCCTGCTGTACAGCCTCCATAGCCTTGTCATCGCCTCTTGCCTCACCGATACCGATGTGAGCGATTCCCTTGTCTGTCATGACTGTCTGCACATCTGCAAAGTCAAGGTTGATCAGAGCCGGCAGATTGATCAGGTCTGTAATACCCTGTACTGCCTGCTGAAGAACTTCATCAGCCTTACGCAGTGCTTCCGGCATGGTTGTTCTTCTGTCAACGATCTCAAGTAACTTGTCATTGGGGATGACAATCAAAGTGTCAACTGCTTTCTTCAGATTCTCGATTCCCGCAAGTGCATTGTTCATACGGGTCTTTGCTTCAAAACGGAAAGGCTTGGTAACAACACCGACAGTCAGGATACCCATCTCTTTTGCCGCACCGGCAATCACAGGAGCAGCTCCGGTTCCGGTTCCGCCTCCCATACCACAGGTAACGAAAACCATGTCCGCTCCCTCGATGATCTTCTTAACTTCCTCAATGCTCTCCTCAGCTGCCTTCTGTCCAACCTCCGGCTGTGCGCCAGCGCCGAGACCTTTCGTAATTTTCTCACCAATCTGAAGTACAGTCGGAGCTTTACACAGTGTCAGAGCCTGTTTATCGGTATTAACACCTACAAACTCAACTCCGCCAATGGCCTCTTCCACCATTCTGTTTACCGCATTATTACCTGCGCCACCTACTCCAATTACAATAATTTTCGCAGAAGACTCAGCCTCATTCGTCATTATCTCTAACAATGTACTTCCTCCTTTATTTCTACCTGATATCCGATTCAGTGTAATAATCTATTCCAAGCTACATATACACATAGTTATATCATATATTTTTTTCGGTAATTAATCAACCATTAATTTTGTTTTTTTATACTTTTTTCACTAAATTTCGGCACTGTTTCTATTAACCGAAACATTTACAAAACAATCTCTGGCAAAATGTCCAAATACTGGCACTATATATTAAGAAAGCTTTTTTATCTTTACTCATAATCGGACTCATCACTGTAATCGCTGTACGAATTTTCATCATAATCCTCAGCGCCTTCTTCCTGATCACTGCTGTAATCAGCCTCTTCCTCGGTGCTGTCCGTACTGCTGTCTGAAGAGTCTTCTTCATTTTCTGTATCTCCGGTATCCGTACTCTGAGCATCTGGATCTTCGGAGTCTGTTCCGTCTCCGGAGCTTTCTGCCGAAGCCTGATAATCCTCCAGAGTGCCTACGTAATTGCCATCACGGTCATATTCACTGACTCCGTCATAGCCTCCGTCTTCCCGGTAACCGCCCTTCCAGTTTCCTTTTTCTGCCATGGTTTCTTCTGTGGGGCTTCGCCTACATAGGTCATGTTGGCATCGTACTCACCACTGCCTGTGTAATCTCCCTCTTCATCATAGCCACCTACCCAGTTTTCCTGCGCATACTCCAGATCCGTCTGCGGTTTCGGTCCTACATAGTTGCCATTTTCGTCGTATTCGCCTTCTCCGGTGTAATTTCCTTCCTCATCATAGCCTCCGGTCCAGTTTTCTGCGGAAGTCTGGCTCTCATCCTGTTCCTGCTCCAGGGTAATGTTCTTGGAATTATCATTTACATTTTCTGCATGGAGAATTCCTTTTTTTTCGGAAATCATCGGAAGGATAGCCAGAACTCTGGTCATTTTGTCTTCCAGATATTCATCCTTTCCAAGTTTAACTGTGATATCCCCGTAAACAAGACTGATCTGTCCGTCGTCTTCAAATTCAATGTGATCCGGAACCTTATCATTTTTGCAAAATAGTAGAAAGAGCAACTGCCGTGTTCATCACCGTTTCATCCTTGATGGGGAGTTTCTCGTTCTGGATCACTTTTTTGACTTTGATCCCGTCAAAAAACGGGATTTTTTCGTTACGTTCCGTGGATCCTTCCACAAAAATACCGTTTCTGTCAAAATAAATATAACTGTCCAGATAAGGGATACAGCCAACGATATCCTTCTCCTTCACACTGACACAGATGGTGTGCCGGTTCAGCCTTGTTACGGTATAGCCTTCTATAAAGGGAACATCCTTTGTGTTCTGCTTAGTATAAAGAAGCGGTGCAAGAACAGAATTGGATGCCAGCGGCCCCCTAAGCACCATCTTCCTGATTTGTTTTTCAGAATAATGGTTGCTGCCCATCACCTGCACTTCATCTACCTGATAATACGTAAAAAAGAAAATAATTCCTGCCAGCAGCAGGACAAGAAGTCCGCCAACTGCTTTCAGTGGCTTTTTTTTTGATGTTTTCATAAAGTTCCTCTGTCCTTTATCAGCAGACCGCCCAGTGCGGTCAGATCCTCACAGATATGTTCATAGCCTCTTTCTATGAAACAACAGCCCCGGATCCTGGTAATCCCCTGCGCGGCAAGTGCTGCGATCACAAGTGCCGCACCACCGCGAAGTTCCTCTGCTTCCACAGTACAACCGGTCAGGGGCTGCCCTCCGTATATCACAGCAACTCCATCCCGGATCTGGATCTGTGCTCCCATTTTACAGAGCCATGAAGCTGTTTTATATCTGTCTTCAAAAATCTTCTCGCGGATCCTGCTCACTCCCGGAATCGTGGCCAGTACCGCCATCGCAGGAGACTGCAGGTCTGTAGGAAATCCCGGATAAACTTCTGTTTCCAGAAGCTCCAGGGGAAAACCTGTATTTTTTCCGTTGACTATTAGTTTACCACCTACCCTGCGGCATTGTCCACCCATTTTCCGATATACGTCCAGGATTCCATCCATTTCCTCCAGAGGCGGATTTTCCAGGATGATCTCTCCTCTAGTTGCCGCCGCTGCCATGAGATAGGTTCCGGCGACAATACGGTCTGGTGGAATGCAGCCATCGCCAGCTTCAAGCTTCTCCACCCCTTCAATACAGATACAGCCATTTTCGCGAATCCGGATCTTTGCCCCCATTCCGGTAAGATAATGGCAAAGCCAATAAATTTCCGGTTCACAGGCGCAGCCGTTAAGGACTGTTTTCCCCTCTGCAAGGACCGCTGCCAGAATGCCCTGCTCTGTAGCGCCTACACTTCTTTTTTGAAAAAACATCTCTGCGCCTCGGAGTTTTCCACAGGATGCCCGGATCATCCCGCCGTTTTCCACCACAGCTGCCCCAAGGCGGCGCAAAACCTGGATATGAAGATCCACCGGCCGCTTCCCGATCACACAGCCTCCGGGATATCCTGTCTGTGCCTTTTTGCTCCGCCCCAGCATTGCTCCCATTAAGATCACGGAAGAACGCATTTTTCCGGAATAACACTCCGGTATCATGGTGCCGTCCGCATGGCTGCAGTCCAGATAAAGATCTTGACCTTCCCACCAGGTTTCTGCCCCCAGATATTTCAGGATCTTTTCCATCAAATATACATCACTGATTTTCGGGCATCCCCGCAGTACACTGGTCCCGGTGCTTAAGAGTGCTGCTGCCATAACCGGAAGTGCCGCATTTTTTGACCCCTGGATCCGGACGCTTCCATGCAGCGGCCTGCCTCCGGTCACGATGATCTCATCGATCTCATTCAAGTATTCCACTCCTAAAAGGGCCTCTTACTTGTTATTCTATGTGATCCTTCCATGTCTGTGACTGCTGACACTTAAGGCCAGCCCCATTTCCCCCAGAAGAAAAACAACAGAAGTTCCGCCATAGCTTACAAAGGGCAGAGTGATCCCGGTGTTGGGAATCGTATTCGTTACTACTGCAACATTCAGGACCACCTGGATCGCCATATGTGCCATGATCCCGGCGCACAGCAGCGTTCCCTGCAGATCCCGGCAGTTTAATGCCAGAATACAAAGCCTCCAGATCAGAATGCCAAACAGAAAAAGTGTCAGAAAGGCTCCCAGTATCCCCGTTTCCTCACACACAATAGAAAATATCATATCATTCTGGGCTTCCGGGACAAATCCCAGCTTCTGCAGACTGTTCCCGAACCCCTTGCCGAAGATCCCTCCGCTTCCGATCGCATACAGGCCCTGTATGGTCTGAAATCCTTTTTCATATTTTTCCGGATTCCGCCAGATTGCCAGGCGTTCCAGACGATAACTCTCCGCGGCAAGAAAAACCGCAATAAATCCTATCCCCGCACCTCCAAGTGCGAGAAACTGCAGATACCTGGGATTGGCCACAAAGATCAGCAGCACACCGATCCCCAGAATGATCACCGCTGTGCTTAAGTTATTGGAGCCCACCAGACCTGCTACCGGAAGCAAAGTCATCATAGTCCTGCAGATAAACCAGAATCCGGTTGTTTTGCTTTTTGTATTGCTGATCTGCCACACCAGAAACAATATCACTGCCACCTTGGAAAACTCCGACGGCTGAAAGGAAAGCGGCCCCAGGTTCAGCCACCTCTTCGATCCATTGATCTCCTGTCCGAAAAGCAGGACTGCAGCAGACAGAAAAAGCGAAAAAATATAGGCAGCCGGCGCCAGCTTTACAGACAGCCGGTAATCTACCCGTGATGCCAGATACATAACAAGCAGCCCCAGTACCGTGGCAAAGAGCTGCTTCTTAAAATAATAGGCAGAGTCGTGGAAACGTACTCTGCCATTATATTCACTTGCCGAAAAAAGCGCCCCGAGTCCCAATACCACCAGAATCAGAACCAGTACCCAGAGAACGGTATCTGTCTTTCCGGTCTGTTTCTGTCCTGCCTTCATGCATGGCCTCCACAGTGGTCTTTATTTCAGCTTATGTATGTATTTTTCGGATTATTACAGTGCTTTCACGTATTCCTTGAACATGTCACCGCGCTGCTCATAATTATCAAACTGTCCCCAGCTCGCACATGCCGGTGAAAGCAGAACTGCATCTCCGGGATTGGCTTTTTCCGCACAGACCTGGACAGCTTCCTTCAGATCCTCGCAGAGGATGATATCTGTAAATCCAAGACGTTCTGCTGCTGCTTTGATCTTCTCTTTCGTCTGACCGATGAGAACAAGATAACGGACTTTTCCGTCGAAGGATTCTATCCACTCATCATAGCTGGATTCCTTGTCATAGCCACCGCCGATCAGAAGAGTCGGACGGTTCATTGCCTGAATCCCCTTGATGGCCGCATCCGGATTGGTTCCCTTGGAATCGTTGTAATATGCAACACCGTTTTTCTCTGTCACATACTCGATTCTGTGTGGAACTGCCACAAACTCACAGACACTCTTGCGGATACTCTCCACAGAAACGCCCGCATAATATGCCATGGCGGCGGCTGCCATTACATTCTCGTGATTATGACGTCCCAGGATCTTAAGCTCTTCGGTTTTTACGATCGGTATCTCTTCTTTTTCTGTTTTGAGAATGATCTGGTCTCCGTCCAGATAGATTCCCCGATCCAGTTTGCGAAGACTTGAGAAATATACCACCTTCGGAACGATATTTTCACCGAATTTACGAAGGACCTCATCCTCGTAATTCAGAACACATACATCTTCCGGTCCCTGATTTTTGGTGATCAGCTCTTTTACACGGATGTATTCCTCCATGGTATGATGACGGTTCAGATGGTCCTCTGTGATGTTGAGGATCGCACTTACCTTCGGGTGGAACTGGTCAATAGTCTCCAGCTGAAAGCTGCTGATCTCCGCAACAGTTACGGAATCCTCCCTCATCTCCAATGATTTGGATGTATATGCAGTTCCGATATTTCCTACAACAAATACAGATTCACGGGCATCTCCCATGATCTTTCCGAGAAGTGCTGTTGTTGTTGTCTTACCGTTGGTTCCTGTGATCGCAAGAACCTCTCCCTTGCCTGTACGATAGGCAAGCTCCACCTCGCTCCATACCGGAAGGCCCTTTTCATAGAAGCTCTTTACCAGCGGCAGGTCTGTGGGAACTCCCGGACTTAGCACTACAAGATCAAGACTGTCCAGCGCTCTCTCAGGAAAATCTCCGGCCCAGATCTCCGGGGTGTATTTTCCGTTTGTTTTATGTAATACTGCCTCTTTATCAAGATCTGCGTTTCCGTCATAGATCACCGGCTGTGCTCCTGCACTTCCAAGCAGATCAGCTGCTCCAATGCCGCTTTTCCGGCTCCGAAAACGAGAACTTTTTTTTCCTTTTAAATCCATTTTTCTGTTCCTCCTTATAATGCCAGGAGAGCGATCAGGCACATAATAGCAGTTACAACAGAGAACACTGCAACAACTCGTGTCTCGGACCACCCACAAAGCTCAAAATGATGGTGGATAGGCGCCATCTTGAAGATTCTTTTTCCGTGTGTTGCCTTGAAATAGGATACCTGGAGCATAACAGACAATACCTCCACAAGGTAGATCAGTCCGACCAGGATGATAAACAGCGGCATCTGCATGGCATAAGCCACACCAGCCACAAAGCCACCCAATGCCAGAGAACCGGTGTCTCCCATAAATACCTTGGCAGGATATACATTAAACAGAAGAAATCCCATCAGACTGCCCACAACTGCACAGGTGATCGGTTCCACACCACTTTTCATTCCAAGGGAAACCACCGTAAAGAATACTGCCACGATCAGGGTAACACTGGAAGCCAGTCCGTCAAGTCCATCCGTAAAATTGACTCCGTTTACTGTACCGATCACCGCAAAGAACAGTACCGGAACTGCAAACCATCCCAGGTTCAGATAATGTCCGCTCCAGAACGGGATCTTCATAGTCAGGGATACGTTGGAATAATTTACAAGATAAAAAGCAAATACAGCTGTCACAACGATCTGCAGTGCCATTTTCTGCCATGGCAGAAGTCCGTCAGAACGCTTCAGAACTACCTTCAGATAATCATCCAGAAATCCGATCAGTCCAAATCCCAGTGTCAGGAAAAGTACCGGGATGATCATCGGATAATCTCTGATATAAAACAGTGATGTTACAGTTGTTGCAATGAGAAAGATCACCCCACCCATAGTAGGGGTACCGTTCTTTTTCAGGTGGGACTGCACACCCAGCTCTCTCTCTGTCTGTCCCATTTTAAGTCTTCTTAAAAAAGGGATAACAATCGGTCCTAATACAAGGCTGATCGCAAATGAGATCAGCACAGGGATCACAACATGAAACTCCATCCTCACACCTCTAATTCTTTCGTTTTTTTATACTTCTTCAACAGTATAAGGCTTTTATCCTCATTAATCAACCCCATCTGCCCGGTTTTCCCCGGATGGAGTTTCCGTAACTGTCCTCTCGATCCCAAGATAGGGAAGTACATTTTCAAAAATACTGCGTACCACCGGTGCGGCAATGATCCCACCATAATACATACCCTGGGGTGCATAGATGATACAAAGAGCCAGGACCTTCGGATCCTCTGCCGGGGCAAACCCCAGGAATGAAGAAATATATCTGCCGGAGCCTCTGGGCAGTGTCTGAGAGGTAGCTGTTTTTCCCCCAATGGAAAACTCCTGGATCCCGGCATTTTTTCCGGAGCCTTCTGAAACTACAGTTTCCAGGATCGTACGTACTGTCCGGGAAGTCTCACCGGACACGATCCCGCTTTCCACCGGATATTCCAGTGTCCGCACCTTTGTTCCGTCCGCACTTTCCACGCTGATCCCAAAATGAGGTGTGATCCGGTTTCCGCCATTGATGATCCCACTGACGGTTGTTGCAAGCTGGATCGGTGTGATCTGAAACGACTGGCCAAAGGATACCGTAGCAAGCTCCACCTCTCCCATATTTTTGGGGTTATGCATGATCGTTCCTGCCTCTCCCGGAAGATCTATTCCTGTTTTTTTCAAAAGTCCGAACTGTTTAAAATATTTGTAATAACGGTCTGCTCCAAGCCGCAGGCCCACCTCAATAAATACCGGGTTGCAGGAGTTCTGGGCACCTTCTACAAAACTCTGCGCACCATGTCCTGTTCTCTTTGCACAGTGGATCCGCCGGTCCTCCACCACCTTATAGCCCGGACAGAAAAAACGATCCTCTGTTGACACCACTCCTTCCTCCAGCCTGCTGCCATAGTGATAATCTTAAAAGTCGAGCCAGGTTCATAGGTATCATTCAGGCAGGGGTTTCTCCACATCCGGTTCAGAAGATCCTGCTTCTTTTCTCCCTCTGCTGCTGTTTCTTCTGTATTCAGAGTAAACGGATCGTTCAGATCAAATTCAGGCACATTGACACAGGCATAGATTTCTCCGTTCTGAGTTCATAAGCAGTATGGAAACTCTCTCCGCCTGTTTTTCTTCCATGACTTTACCTGCTGCCTGCTGCACATATTCCTGGATATTAACATCCAGACTGGTACGCAGAGTATTTCCTGACACCGGTTCCTTCCTCCGTTCTCCGGTTCCGTCGATCTCCACACCACGTGCATCCGTAACTGTGAGGATCTTCCCGGGCTCTCCTTTCAGGATCTCATCGTATTTCACTTCAAGACCAATGATCCCCTGATTATCGCCTCCGGTAAATCCCAGTACTTTTGAAGCGAGAGATCCATAAGGATAATATCTCCGATAATCCTCATCTACCTTCACTCCCTCAAGGTCATATTCCCGGATCCTGTCTCCAATGCTTTTTTCCACGTTTGTCTGTATTCTTTCAATAGAAGAAATTTTTTCAACTTTTTTTCGGATTTCCTCTTCTTTTACAGACAATGCTCCGGACAGTACACGGATCACTTTTTCAGGATCTTTGATCTGGCTGTGTATCACCGATACTGTGCAGACTGTCCGGTTATCTGCCAGAATATTTCCCCTGATGTCCAGGATCTTTCCCCTGGCTGCTTTTATGTCACGTTCCCTCTCATGAAGATCCTCCGCCTTTTTTGAATAATATTCTGCCCGAACATTCATAAGATACCAGAGTCTTCCCACAAGTCCCAGAAGAAGCATTATGCAGATCAGAAAAACCATCCATATTTTTTTCCTGTGATAAACCATGGTCCGGATCATAAAAAAATCCCTCTCAGAGGTCGTCACTGTAATATATGACGTTCCCCTGAGAGGGTATTCTTTTTATCTATTCCAGACCGGCCTCCTCGTTGGTAAGACCTTCGCTCTGCATATCGTTATTATCTTCGGTATCACTGTCCTCCGACGCATCTTCCGGCGGACTTGGTACATTCTCATCGGAAATTGCCTCCTTCTGCCGTCCGCGCCGGTTCCTGTTGCAGAATCGCTGATTCCCTTAAAAAGTTCCCACAGCTCTGTAGTCGGAACTTCTCCATCCTCTGCCTCATCCGGCTGTACATTCAGATACGGAAGTGCTTCGGAAAGGATTCCCTGTGCAATGTACTGTGCGTACGTACTGCTTGCCTGATCATCTACCTTCGGCTCATCCACAACTACATAGATCACAAGCGCCGGATCATCTACGGTGCAAATCCGATAAAGGATACCAGATACTTGCCATTGCCTCGCGGAAGCTTCTCGGCAGTACCGGTTTTACCACCGGAGCTGTAGCCCTGCACCTTGGAGGTACGGCTGGTACCATGGTCTACGCTGGCAGCCATGTAAGAGCGGATATCTGCAGATATCTTCTCGGAAATCGTCTGCTTCATCAGTGTCGGAGAGATCGTTTTTACGATTCCGCCGCTGCTGTCCTTGATCTTCGTCACCAGATGAGGCTGATAGTAGTATCCTCCATTGATCACAGAACACATTGCATTGATCTCCTGTATCATGGTCAATGTATAGCCCTGTCCGAAAGCAGAGCATGCAAGCTCCGTTTCTCCCATGGTATCGCTGGTATGGATCACACCGCTTCCCTCATTGGGAAGATCGATACCGGTTCTTGTTCCGAAATTGAAAACGCTCTGTGTCTTAAGAAAATTATCTTTTCCCATCTTTGCTGCGATCTGCATCATACCATCGTTACAGGAATTGGCAATGACATCGGAAAGAGCTTCTGTCCCGTGAGCATCCGGCCATACCGCACATTTGATAAAAGTAGTCGCACCTTCCGCTCCAAAAGACTGTCCGCCGTCACAGACAAAATTATCGCTCTCGGAAATCGCTCCCATTTCAAGTGCGGAGCCCATAACGATAGGCTTTACAACCGATCCCGGCTCGTAGGCATCTGTCACGCAGAAATTACTCCACATTCCGTTCAGCGCTTCCACGGTTTCCTCATCGTTCATGGCAGCGATCTCACTCTGGGAATACACATTTGAAAGATCTCTCGGGTTATTCAGGTCATAACGGTCACCGCCGTCCATTGCCAGGATCTCTCCTGTTTTCGGATCCTCGATGATCACGCCTACATTTTTGGCTCCCATCTTTCTTCAAAGGTATTTACGTATTTTTCCACGATCTGCTGAAGTCCCAGATCCAGCGAGGTCTCAATGCTTTTGCCATCCGTCGGTTCGATGATCGTCTGTTCTACGTCGGAATTGTTGTTGATGTATCCGTACTGTCTTCCATCCACGCCGGTAAGTGTCGCATTGTAATATCCTTCCAGTCCGGCATCCGCCACATCTCTGGAAAGTGTAAATCCAACGGTATCACAGGCAGTCTCATTAAACGGATAAGATCTGAGATAATCTTCCTCAAACCATACACCTGTGATCCTGGAACGTTCTTTCAGCTGCGTGGCAGTCAGTTCACTGTCGTCTCCCGGATCTTCGTATTTTTCGAAGGCTTTTTTGTCGTCCATGGAGATCTGTTTCTTTACGATCTGATACTGACTTTTTTTTGTACTGCTGTCGGTGAGAAGCTTCCGCATCTCATCTTCATCCAATCCCAGGACTTCCACAAGAGCCTTTATGGTAGGCTCCACGGAATCCTGATCCTTATTGACCTCCAGACAGTCAAGGACCACATTATAGACCTTGTTGCTGGTTGCCAGGATATTCCCGTTCCGGTCATAGATATCGCCTCTTTTTGCCGGAAGTGTCTGATTTTCATATTTCTGCTGAGCCTGACTCAGCACCTGCTTTCGATATTTGCTTCCGCTGGTGGCATTGATATAGGTAATTCTTGCCACCAAACCGACTAAAGCCAGCAACACTAAGGAAAATAGTACTGCCAGCTTTTTCTTCATACTGTAATTTATTTTTTTTACCGGCCTGCGCCTTCTTGTACTCAATCGATCACCTGCTTAAAAACTGTACTTCTGTTACTTGTGTGTGTCCACATCCTGATACTGTCTCACATAACTGTTTCCTTCCGTGGTATAGGTCTGTATCTGATCCTCCGAAGGATATTTCATTCCAAGCTCGCCGATAGCTTTTTTCTTGATCTCGCTGATATCCACTGCAGAAGTGACCTGACTGTAATATGCATCGTTATCTTCTTTCAGCTGTGCAAGCTCAGATTCCAGATTTGCAACATTTTTCATACTCGCCGTGATTTCGGATTTTACCTGAAGATAATTGATACAGGTAAAAAGTACCGCGATGGAAACTGCCGTAAGAAACAGAACGAACCCCTTGTTCATGGCCATTGCCTTTTCCCGGTTCCGCTGTGCCTGTCTGCTTACCACCTGTTTTGCCGGTGTCACAGGTACTGCGGATTTCTGTTTTCTTTTCTGAGCCAGCCGTCGCCTTTCCTGTATCTCGGGCAGATCAGTCCTCTGAGGAACTTCCTGCAGCCGTTTTACCGCATTTCCCTGAACATACATTTCTCTGCTGTTCCTGACGGTATTTCGATTTCTTCTGGCTGTAGTCCTCTTCCTGTCTTCGCCATTTGCCTACCTTCCATCTCTCAACTACATTTTCCG
>ENA-OQDW01000087-OQDW01000087.1-human-gut-metagenome-genome-assembly--contig:-NODE-87-length-35255-cov-6.184639_pt1 | contig 35255 bp, 37 predicted proteins | sample MGYA00242784_ERZ504613 | MGnify/ENA primary metagenome ERZ504613 (study PRJEB26092, sample SAMD00036330) | human gut metagenome | host: Homo sapiens | study: EMG produced TPA metagenomics assembly of...
CGATTCCATTCTTGTCCTTATGCTTCACCATCCCAAGCTTAGGCTTGACGATAAACATATCGCCTACCCTCACCTCGTTGCCTTCAGCCAAGGCATAAAGCGTTTCATCCTCTAGCGTTTCCAATGCGGAGATAAAGGACGAAACGTTCATCGCACAATGATCGCGAACACGCTTCTCCATCTTCTCCCTGTCAACGATATCCCGTTTCACGAACATCGGATGTATCTGATACTTACCGCTTTCGTCCTTCAAGGGCGTGCGATGCTCCAAATAATTGATTGAACCTGTTGCTCTAGCCATATTCTTAGTTTTTTATTCTTTAAAAGATAATGCACAAAGATACTGATTATTAACGAGATATGCAATTATTTTATGTTAACTTTGTTAAAAGATAGAGTTATAAAAGGGAGTTTTATGACAAAAGATAGAGTTATAAATGGGCATTTTATGATAAAAGATAGAGTTATCAGACTCTTTACATTATGATTATCTGTGTAAAAAATCAAATCAGCAAGTATACCAGAAGTCTTAAGACGTTGATATACTTGCTGATTATATTATCCCAAGCAACGAGACAAGTAGCCAATGCAACAAGTTACAAAATCTATATTATCACTATTTATATCTTCTGTTTTTACAAGGCTGCAGCCACCCTTCTTACTTTTGCCAATCTCGTCATAAAAGTAGAATCACTTTTAGTAGATTGCAGATTATATCTCATCTGCATTTTCAACAAAGGCTCAGCATTCACTCCAAGTGCAGCCTCAAAGAGCAGGGCCGTTTTTTCCGTTACTGGGCGACGAGCATTCAGAATTTCGTTCAGGACAGAATAAGCAATCCCCATTTCCTCCGCCAACTGGCGCTGAGAGATTCCACGGTATTCTATCTCATCCTTCAGAACATCCCCTGGATGCGTAGGAAAAGCTGGAGTCATCTCGTTTGCTCGCATTTCCTTTGTTGTTTTATTATCGTTGCTCATAACTATATTATTTATAATGGTTTGACAATTCAGTTATATTACATATGGTTGCAATAGTTTGACCATCCTCAAATTCTTCTTCAAATTCTATTCGATATTGGTCATTCACTCTTACCGAGGACAAACCTTCTTTATTTCCTTCTAACCGTTCATAATTGAGAGAATTATATTTCCATAGACCTTGAACGTTATCTTCCGATATCATAAGGTCTATCACTCGAATATACTTTCTAACTATTTGCGGTTGAAAGCGATGCTTTTTATCAGATTTGCCAGATCTATATAGATCACGCAGATAATCCTCGTTGAAATTTACTATCATAACCTTAATGTTTTGATGCTGCAAAGATAATATTTTAATTCGATATTCACAAATTTTGTGAAGGAAACTTTTGCTTAACAACTATAATTGTGATTATCTGTGTTAAAATTCACAAGAACACCTCATTTCTCATTATTTTTTATTACCTTTGCCCCAAATAACAATTTAAAACAAAGGATATGAGCACATCAACTAATGCGATTACTCCCGTTTTGCAAGCGAAGCTTGACAAAGCGAGAGAAGAACATACAAACGGAGAAACACTGTGCTTTGGCACTGCTCAAGATGCTATCGCATGGATGGAAACCTTATAGTGTTGCGAATAGACTCCTTATGGATGAAATTCCGGTATCCTTTAAAACTTGTTGCATCATAATGACCAACAAGGAATTTTGAATATATAACAATTTAAAAAGTAAGAAATATAAGAAACAGAAAAGAAAGATATAACATAGTAAGATTATAACTTGCGTTTACTAATTTGTTCGGATACACTTAAATTTTGCCAGAATTAAAGTATTAGTACCAACGAAGAGTAAGTTCTGTAAACGCCTACGCTATAGCGTGGGCGGAACTTATCGTTGGTACGGGCCCGGCAAAAGCCTAAGTGTAGATAAGGGAAGCTCACGCTTCTTCTTTGTCTTCACTTCATCAAGGCTTTCATTGGATGGCTTTCTGCCAATCTTTCTGTCCGCTGCCCGTTTTACTCCGATAATGATTTAGTTCCAAACGCACCCATCAGCTATAGCAAAAGACGTTGGAGTTCGCTTCAATGTTTGTTGCTATACCTTATTATATATAGTAACCAACAATGAAAAGAGCTACGAATGGACAAATTAAGAATGCAGAGTAGTAATGGTGTCGAGGACAACATTACGAAAATTGCGCAGCTGTTTCCCGACTGCGTTACGGAGACTGTGGATGAAAGAAACGGCCAGCCAAAGCACCTCATAGATTTCGAGAAACTCAAGCAGAATCTTTCTGATAGCGTAATATCAGAAAGAGCAGAACGCTACCAGTTTACCTGGCCCGACAAGAGCAAGGCAATTCTCCTAGCCAACTCTCCTATCAATGCCACACTTCGCCCTTGCCGTGAAGACAGCGTTGATTTCGACAACACCCAGAACCTTTATATCGAGGGAGACAACCTCGATGTTCTCAAATGTCTGAAGGAGACTTATCTCCACAAGGTGAAAATGATCTATATAGACCCACCTTACAATACCGGAAACGATTTTGTTTATGAAGATGATTTCGCTCAGTCTTCAGAAGAATACCTCGCCAACTCAGGACAGTTTGACGAGCAGGGCAACCGTATGTTTACCAATGCCGAAAGCAATGGTAGATTCCATACTGATTGGCTCAACATGATTTATCCGAGATTGAAGGTTGCTAGAGACTTGCTGACCGATGATGGTGTGATATTTATTTCGATTGATGACAATGAGGTGGAGAACCTCAGAAAGGTTTGCGATGAGGTATTTGGAGAACAGAACTTTATCACTCAAATCAATTGGGTTTCCAAAAGTGGTGGTAGTGCTGACGAACGATATATTATCAAGGCTACAGAATATATTCTTGTCTATACTAAAGCTAAAGACTCTGCCATTTTTGGCAAAGAAGAGGCAGAAACTAGCTCCGACAAATATAAGTTAACAGATAAGCATGAAGAAGAAAGAGGAAAATACACGCTAAAGAAACTGGATTTTCGCATGACAAGCCAGCATTATACAGAAGCGTTAAATTATCCAGTTATAGACCCTGACGGAAACGAGTTATGGCTGGTGGTAAAAATCATAGACAAGATGGTGGTTGGAATTGGAGATGGAGTAAAGCTAAATATGAATGGGGCGTAAAAAATGATTTTATCCAATTTGTCAAGAACAACAAAGGTTCGTGGACTCTAAACACTAAACAATACCAAAAAGTTGATAATTGCAATCGACCAACAGAACGAGGTTTAGCTTACAGAAACTTCATTCCAAGTTCCGAACTAAACACAACACAGGGGAGTAGGCTTATAGCTGAATACTTTGAGAGTAAGATTTTCGAATATGCAAAGCCTCATCAACTAATCTGTAAATGTATGAAGATTGCAAACTGTGATAAGAATGCTCTTATCCTCGACTTCTTCAGCGGCTCCGCCACCACAGCCCATGCCGTCATGCAACTCAACTCCGAAGACGGCGGCAACCGCAAGTTCATTATGGTGCAGCTCCCTGAGAAGACCGAAGAGAAGAGCGAAGCTTTCAAGGCAGGCTATAAGAACATCTGCGAAATCGGTAAGGAGCGAATCCGTCGTGCCGGCAAGAAAATCAAGGAGGAATCTCCTTTAACCACCCAAGACCTCGATACAGGTTTTCGTGTGTTGAAACTCGATTCCACCAATATGCAAGACATCTACTATTCTCCAAAGGATATTTCGCAAGCCGACCTCTTCTCGCAGGTGGATAATGTAAAGCCGGATAGAACTGGCGAAGACCTGCTCTTCCAGGTAATGCTTGAACTCGGCGCAACCCTGGATTCGAAGATAGAAACGACAATGGTAGCTGGCAAGACCATCTATAACGTTGCCGAAGGATACCTTGTGGCTTGCTTCGACCCGGATGTAACCGACAATGTGGTAAAATCCATCGCTCAGATGCAGCCAGCCTATGCCGTGCTCCGTGACACCAGCATGAAGGACGATTCCACCGCCACCAACTTCGAGCAGATCTTTAAAACATATTCGCCTGACACGGTCACCAAAATCCTTTAGAAAGGTAAAAAAGTAAAAAGAACATTTTTGCTGTGTTTACTTGAAACTTGTAAAAGTAAAAAGAGCTTTACTGATTACGATTATGAAACTGAAGTTTAAGATACAACAATATCAGACCGATGCCGTGGAGAGCGTCATCAACGTCTTCAAGGGGCAGCCCAACCAAGCCAACCTGGAATACAGGATGGATAAGGGAAAACTGTATGTGGTTGACAGCAAGAAGCATGACATCAAATTCGTTCAAGCCAATGTTTTTGCTGATAGCGATGATGCGGGCAATAGCCTGGGCTATAAGAACAACCGCCTTGCCATGGATAAGGTGGCTCTCTTTGACAACATCCGACAGATTCAGACCGAGAACAACATCCATCAGGATGAAGGACTCTGTCAGAAACTCGGAGCCTGCCAGCTCGACGTGGAGATGGAAACCGGTACGGGAAAGACTTACGTCTATATCAAGACGATGTTCGAACTGAACAAACAGTATGGCTGGACCAAGTTTATCGTGGTGGTTCCAAGCATTGCTATCCGAGAGGGAGTGAAGAAAAGCTTCGACATTACGGTAGATCACTTCATGGAGCAATACGGCAAGAAGGCTCGCTACTTCATATACGACAGCAGCAGCCTCAACGACATCGACACCTTCTCGCAGAGCAACGACATCAGCGTGATGATCATCAACACCCAGGCCTTCAACACCATGAAGGAAGGAGCCAAGAACAAGGCGGCACGCATCATCAACTCCGAACGTGATGAGTTCGGTTCCCGAAAGCCGATTGCCGTTCTTGCTGCCAACAACCCTATCATCATTCTGGATGAACCACAGAAGATGGGAGGTGCCGCTACACAGACGGCACTCAAAGCCTTCAATCCGCTTTTCACATTGAACTACTCTGCTACCCACAAGGAGCACCACAACACGGTGTATGTGCTCGATGCACTTGATGCCTACAACCACAAGTTGGTGAAGAAGATAGAGGTAGTAGGTTTCGAACTGAAGAACCTGAAAGGTACCGATAGCTATATCTATTTTGCAGAGTTGCTGCTTTCGAAAGACAAGGCACCACAGGTAAGGCTGGAGATAGAACAGCAGAGCACTACGGGAGCCATCAAACGAATTTACAAGAAGTTGGGCGAAGGCGACGACCTCTATAGTGCCTCTGGAAACATGCTGCAATACAAGGGGTTCATGATTACCGACATCGTGGTGGATGCCCGTCAGCCAAGCCGAAGCCAGGTGAAGTTCAGCAACGGCGAGAGTCTGATGCTGAAGGAGGTAATCGGCAACGTAACTGCCGACCACAAGGCTCGCATCCAGATAAGGGAAACCATCAAGGCGCACTTCCGCAAAGAGAGTGCGCTCTTCCATCGTGGCATCAAGTGCCTCTCCCTTTTCTTCATCGACGAGGTTGCCAAGTATCGCCAGTATGATGAAGACGGCAATGCGCTGCTGGGACGTTATGGAGAAATCTTCGAACAGGAATACCAGGCAGAACTACGGGAGAATCAGAATATGTATGACCCGGAGTATATGCAGTATCTCAGCTGCATCCCTGTCAACAAGACCCATGAGGGTTATTTCTCCATCGACCCCAAGACCAAGCGCATCAAGGACAGCGATGAGAAGAAGGGAGTGGGAAGCGACGACGTATCGGCTTACGACCTGATTATGAAAGATAAAGAACGACTACTGAGTCTCGACCCAACTTACTCGCCAGTTCGCTTCATCTTCTCCCACTCTGCCTTGAGAGAAGGTTGGGATAATCCGAACATCTTCCAGATCTGTTCGCTCAGACAGGCTAACAGCATCTCGCAGAAGCGCCAGGAAGTGGGACGAGGATTGCGACTCTGCGTTGACAACAAGGGAGTGCGACAGGATGCCGATACCCTGCAGGGACAGGTGCAACAGATTAACCGTCTTACCGTGATTGCCTCTGAGGGCTATGCTGATTTCGTAAACGACCTGCAGAAGAATATTTCGGAAGATCTCTACGACCGTCCGAAGGTTGCCGACATCGATTACTTCGATGGAAAAACCTTCACGATTGAGAATGGCAGCAAGCACAGTATCACAACGGCAGAAGCAAGAAGATATATTTCTATCTGGTGAAGAACGGTTATGTGGATGACGAAAGTCATGTAACCGAAGCTTACCGCTCTGCCGCAACATCGGGAACACTCGCAACATTGCCAAATGAAGTAAAGCCATACGGCAAATGGATTCACAAACTGATAGAAGGCGTATGGAATCCTTCTGTCCTTGACGGTATGATAGAAAACGGAAGTACGCCGCAGACTCCGGAGAACAGACTGAATGAGAACTTCACGAAGAAGGAGTTCCAGGAACTCTGGAATCGCATCAACCACAAATATGCCTATACGGTGAACTTCGAAAGCAAGGAACTGATAGAGAAAGCCATTGCTGCCATCAACAAGGAACTGGTAGTTTCGAGACTGAGCTACGTGGTAACCCGAGGAGTGCAGAAGACGGAACTGAAGCATGACGACATGAAGGCGGGCAGCATGATGGTGCAGGAAGAAAAGCAGCATGATGACCTGAGAACGGATGTAGTAAGCACCGTGAAGTATGACCTGCTGGGCAAGATAGCCGCCAACACCCGATTGACCCGCAAGACCATCGCCGGGATTCTGAGTCAGATTAAGCCAGAAAAGTTTAATATGTACAAGATGAATCCGGAAGAGTTTATCCGCAGGGTAAGCCGCCTGATACTGGAGCAGAAAGCCACCATCATCGTAGACACATCAGTTACAACGAGATAGAGGGAAGCTACGATTCGGCCATCTTTACGGAGGAGAAACATACCTCGCTCGACAAGGCTTACCAAGGCAGGAAGAGCATCGTGGATTATGTGTTTACCGATGGAACGGCAAAGCAGAGTGTGGAGCGCAAGTTTGTAGAAGACCTCGATACGAGTACCGACGTTGCCGTATATGCCAAGTTGCCAAAAGGCTTCCACATTCCTACCCCTGTGGGCAATTATTCTCCCGACTGGGCGATAGCATTCAAGGATGGTGCCGTGAAGCATGTCTATTTCGTAGCCGAAACCAAGGGCAGCATGTCAACCCTCGATTTGCGAGGCATAGAAGATGGCAAGATAGCCTGTGCCGACAGGCTCTTCGAGCAACTCTCAGGTTCGGGCATCTACTATCATAAGGTAACCAACTACGACGACTTGATGGAATGGGTGAAGTAATTCGTAATGTTAAATGTTATCGCCTCCTCTTTCACCATCTACGCCTTCGAAGCCTTGAAGGCGGAACTGGAGAAAGAGGAGGAAGTGCGCTTTATCTTTTTTTGGATGATTTCAACACCACCCAACTGAATTGATAGAGGGGCATTTCTCTTCCTCTGCATTTGTCTTGCCTTGCCTGTTATCTCCATATTGTTGAGTGGATAGCCCAGTCTCAAACACTCGAATATCGCTTCGGTCGCTATCTGCCTGTACTTTTCGCTCAGGCTCATAACATATTGCAGGGCGTTCCGTCCATCTCTTAAATATATAGTCGATAATTTTTCTTCCATAACTCTTCATTATTATAGTTTTTGCTGCAAATTTACGAATACGCAAAATGTAGCCATGATGGTAGCTGAGGATATGTGCAAAAATAGTCATACAAAAAAATAAAAATCCCTGCCATAGGAAGCCTTTCCTACAGCAGGTATTTTTCTATTGGGAATCGTCAAGAATGACTTAACTGTCAATTCTTAATCACTAATAAATAATCACTAAACATTATTTATACTCGCCCCAAGCCTTGATGTCGATATCCTCCAGCTTGGTGGTGCAGAATGCATAGATGAATGCACTCGCCAAACGGCTGTTGGTAATCAATGGCACGTTCAGGTCGATGGCTGCACGACGAATCTTGTAACCATTGCTCAACTCGCTGCTGGTCAAGTTCTTTGGAATATTCACTACCATATCAATCTCATGGTTGTGGAGCATCTCCAAAGCCTTAGGCGCACCGCCTTCTGCCTCCTCTGATGGCCAGAGCACACGGGTGTTCTCAATGCCATTCTCGGTGAGGAACTTGCTACTACCACCGGTTGCATACAGCTTGTAACCATGCTTAACCAGCATCTGGGCAGCATCGAGCAAATCTACCTTCTGCTTGGCAGAACCTGTAGAAAGCAGGATGTTCTTGGCTGGAATGCGATGACCCACAGAAAGCATACTCTTCAGAAGTGCGGTAGATGTATCGTCGCCCAAGCAACCTACCTCACCGGTACTGCTCATGTCCACACCCAATACAGGGTCCGCCTTCTGCAGACGGTTGAAGCTGAACTGAGAAGCCTTGATACCTACATAGTCGAGATCGAAGAGGTTCTTGTGTGGCTTCTCTACAGGCAAACCGAGCATTACGCGGGTAGCCAACTCGATGAGGTTGATCTTCAATACCTTGCTTACGAATGGGAACGAACGGCTGGCACGAAGGTTACACTCGATAACGAGAATATCATTGTCACGAGCCATGAACTGGATGTTGAACGGACCGTTGATGTGCAACTCCTTGGCAATCTGACGACCAACTCGCTTTACACGACGAACTGTCTCAACATACAACTTCTGAGGAGGGAACTGGATGGTAGCATCGCCTGAGTGAACACCGGCAAACTCGATGTGCTCGGAAATCGCATAGGCAATCACCTCGCCATTCTTTGCCACTGCATCCATCTCAATCTCCTTGGCATGTTCGATAAACTTACTTACTACCACTGGGTGATCCTCACTTACATTGGCAGCCAACTGCAGGAATCGCTTCAGCTCATCCTCGTTAGAACATACGTTCATCGCAGCACCCGAAAGCACATAGCTAGGACGAACCAATACAGGGAAGCCTACACGCTCGATGAAGTTGTCGATGTCCTCCATAGAGGTCAGGGCGCTCCACTCTGGCTGGTTGATGCCGTTGTTGGTCAACATCTGAGAGAACTTGGCACGGTCCTCAGCGTTATCGATGTCCTTGGCAGCAGTACCCAGGATTGGCACGTTCTGTGCATCGAGGTGCATAGCCAGGTTGTTTGGAATCTGACCACCGGTAGATACGATGACGCCATGAGGCTGCTCCATCTCGATGATATCCATCACACGCTCGAAGGTCAACTCGTCGAAGTAGAGACGGTCGCACATATCGTAGTCGGTAGATACGGTCTCTGGGTTGTAGTTGATCATCACTGAGCGCCAGCCTTCCTTGCGGATGGTGTTCAATGCCTGAACGCCACACCAGTCGAACTCCACGGAAGAACCGATGCGGTAAGCACCCGAACCGAGTACGATGATAGAACGGTGGTCGTTCTCGAAGGTGATGTCGCTCTTCACGCCTGCGTAGGTTACATAGAGGTAGTTGGTCTGAGCAGGATACTCTGCAGCCAGGGTATCAATCTGCTTTACTACAGGCAGGATGCCATAGCTCTTGCGCTTGTTGCGAACCAGGAGGGCTGCCTTGTGCATGTTGCCCAACTCCTGCTCCAAGCCCACGGCACGGGCTACCTGGAAGTCGGTAAAGCCGTAAACCTTAGCGGTGCGGAGCAAATCCTGGTCAAGTGTATTGATGTTGCACTTCTTCATCGCCTCGTCGATGTCGATGATGTGCTTCAACTTTTCAAGGAACCACTTGTCAATCTTGGTCAAGTCGTGAATCTGATCTACGGTATAGCCCTTGTGCATTGCCTTTGAAATCACGAACACACGCTTATCTGTTGGCTCGCGCAAAGCTGCATCGATATCATCGATTTCAAGTTCCTTATTCTCTACGAAACCATGCATGCCCTGACCAATCATACGAAGACCCTTCTGGATGGCCTCCTCGAAGTTGCGGCCGATGGCCATTACCTCACCTACTGACTTCATAGATGAACCCAACTCCTTATCTACGCCACGGAACTTAGACAAGTCCCAACGTGGAATCTTACATACCACGTAGTCCAATGCTGGCTCGAAGAAGGCAGATGTGGTCTTGGTTACAGAGTTCTTCAACTCGAACAGACCGTAGCCCATACCGAGCTTGGCTGCAACGAAGGCAAGAGGATAACCAGTAGCCTTAGATGCCAAGGCTGAAGAACGGCTCAAACGGGCATTCACCTCGATTACACGATAATCCTCGCTCTTAGGGTCGAAGGCATACTGCACGTTACACTCACCCACGATTCCGATGTGACGGATAATCTTGATGGCGAGGGCACGGAGCTTATGATACTCAGAATTGCTCAGGGTCTGAGATGGAGCGATGACGATACTCTCACCAGTATGGATTCCCAGTGGGTCGAAGTTCTCCATGTTACAAACTGTGATACAGTTGTCGTAACGGTCGCGAACCACCTCATACTCTATCTCTTTCCAGCCCTTCAAGCTCTTCTCTACCAATACCTGTGGAGAGAATGAGAAGGCCTTCTCTGCGAGTTTGTTCAGCTCCTCCTCGTTGTCTGCGAAACCGGAACCGAGACCACCCAAGGCGTAAGCAGCACGGATGATGACAGGATAGCCGAGCTCTGCAGCAGCCTTGCGGGTCTGCTCGATGTTCTCGCAAGCCTCACTCTTGATGGTCTTCACATTGATTTCATCCAACTTCTCTACGAAGAGCTCACGGTCCTCAGTGTCCATGATAGCCTGAACTGGAGTACCCAATACCTTGACATTATATTTCTCCAGGATGCCCTGGCGATAGAGTTCTACACCACAGTTGAGGGCTGTCTGACCACCGAAGCTGAGGAGGATACCGTCTGGATTTTCCTTCTGGATAACACGCTCTACGAAGTATGGCTGCACTGGCAGGAAGTAAATCTGGTCGGCAACACCTTCTGATGTCTGTACGGTTGCGATATTCGGGTTGATGAGCACAGTCTCGATACCTTCCTCGCGCAATGCCTTCAGGGCCTGCGAACCTGAGTAGTCGAACTCACCTGCTTCACCGATCTTCAAGGCTCCAGAACCTAAGAGGAGCACCTTCTTTATATTTTCGTCTTTCATTATTTTCCTAATTATTTAAGTGTTTCTACAAACTTATCAAACATGAACTCTGTATCCACAGGGCCTGAGCAAGCCTCTGGGTGGAACTGGCTTGAGAACCAAGGGTTCACCTTGTGGCGGATACCCTCGTTAGAGCCATCATTCATATTTACAAAGAGCTCCTCCCAATCGTTGCCCAATGTCTTGGCATCAACGGCATAACCGTGGTTCTGAGAGGTGATATAGCAATTGTTGGTTCCTACCATGCGCACTGGCTGGTTGTGTGAACGGTGACCATACTTCAACTTGTAGATAGTAGCACCGGCTGCCTTAGAAAGCAACTGGTTACCCATACAGATACCGCAGATAGCTTGCGGCTCTGGCTAATCTGCTTGCGAATAATGTTTACTGCATCCTCGCACATATCTGGGTCGCCAGGACCATTGGCCAGGAACAATCCGTCGAAGTCCATATCGGTGTAATCGTAATTCCATGGCACACGGATCACCTCTACGCCTCTGTTGATGAGGCAACGGATGATGTTTGCCTTCACACCGCAGTCAACGAGAACCACCTTCTTGCCGGCACCCTCGTTATAACGGATAATTTCCTTGCAGCTTACCTGGTCAACGAAGTTTACACCCTCGTAGTTAGCCTCAGGGATGTTGTCTGGTTCATCATCAAAGAGAATCTTACCCATCATCACACCATGTTCACGAAGCACCTTAGTCAACTCACGGGTGTCGATGCCTGTGATTCCTGGCACCTTTTCGCGCTTCAACCAGTCGGCAAGACTCTCCACTGCATTCCAGTGGCTGTACTGCTCGCTGTAATCATTCACGATGATGGCAGAAGCATAAATCTTGTCACTCTCCATGAAGGTTGGCAAACCATTCTCCTCAAAAGTAAATGGTGGCACACCATAGTTGCCCACGAGAGGGAATGTAAGTGTCATCAACTGACCGGCGTAAGAAGGGTCGGTCAAACTCTCTGGATATCCCATCATGCTGTGTTGAACACAACCTCGCCCGCTACAGGAGCGTCATATCCAAAAGATTTGCCATGGAACTTGGTTCCATCGCTCAAAACTAAGGTTACTTTTTTCATATCTGACATTTGATTCTTTTATTTCATACTTATAAGAGCAAATGAATTCTTCACTCTTCGTTCTTCTCTATTCACTTATTTATGATAAACGTTTTCGATGTAGTTTACAAACGACTGGTTGCAGAGCTTCGTGCCGCCTGGGGTTGGATAATGACCGGTGAAATACCAGTCGCCCTTGTGGTTTGGAATCGCCTCGCGCAAGCCCTCGATGCTCTGGAATACAAGCTGGATAGGAGTGGTCATGCCCTCTGGGCGAAGCATCTCAACAATCTTCTCGTTGATTTCCTCGGTGCTGAATGGCTTGTAGATGGAGCGTACCGGATTGATCTGCTCCTCCTTTGGCTTTGCCAATTCTGCCTTACAAGCCTCATAGGTCTGCTCGATAAGGTCTTCCATCTTGCGCTCTTTCAAGAGCTGGATGGCAGCACGGAACACGCAGAACTCTTCCAGTCTTGCCATATCGATGCCGTAGTAATCCGGATATCGGATCTGAGGGGCACTGGAAACCACTACAATCTTCTTAGGATGCAGACGGTCGAGGATGCGGAGAATACTCTCCTTCAGGGTAGTACCACGCACGATACTATCATCGATAATGACAAGATTATCCACATTCGGCTCGATGCTTCCGTAGGTTACATCATACACATGGCTCGCCAGGTCGTTACGACTGTTGCCTCAGTGATGAAGGTACGGAGTTTGATATCCTTCCATGCTATCTTCTCTGAGCGGACAAAGTCGCCGAGGATTTCGTATAATTCTTCTTTTGATGGAACATGGTCGAGGTTGGCAATCTGCTCAATCTTGGTCTCATTAAGATACTTCTTGAAACCGCTCAACATGCCATAGTAAGCCACCTCGGCAGTGTTCGGGATATAGCTGAACACGGTGTGGTCTACATCATAATCCACAGCCTTCAGGATAGGCTGGGTCAACTGCTCGCCCAACTGCTTACGCTCCTTATAGATATCCTTGTCGGAACCACGACTGAAGTAGATGCGCTCGAATGAGCAGCTGAATCGCCCTTCTGCTCCATGATGCGCTCGATGGTACACTCGCCGTTTTTCTTCACGAGAAGCGCCGTGCCCGGCATCAGTTCCTGCACTTCCTCTGCCTCCAGGTCGAAGGTGGTCTGGAGTACAGGGCGCTCGCTGGCTACTACCACGATTTCATCGTTCTTGTAATAGAACGCAGGACGGATGCCCCAAGGGTCGCGCATAGAGAACATTTCACCCGAACCGGTGATACCGCAAACCACATAACCGCCATCAAAGTTCTTCATCGTGGTCTTGAGTACATTGCTCATCTTCACGTGGTCTTCTATATAGTTGGTGATATCGGTATTCTGCATCTCCATCGCCTTTGCAGCTACGAAGTTGCGCTCCACCTCTCTGTCCAGACGGTGGCCCATCAGTTCAAGCATGATGTAGGTGTCGCTGTAGATGCGAGGACTCTGGCCCTGCTTGGTAAGTTCCTCGAAGATTTCATCTACGTTGGTCATGTTGAAGTTACCACAAAGGCAGAGGTTCTTCGCCTTCCAGTTGTTACGTCGCAGGAATGGGTGCACATACTGAATGCCACTCTTTCCAGTGGTACTGTAGCGCAGGTGTCCCATATAAAGTTCGCCTGCGAAAGGCAGTTCCTCTTTAGCGAACTTTGCATCAGCAAGCTGCTCGGGAGTCAGGCTCTTGAAGTTGGCATTCGCCTTGCCGAAGATTTCGGTCACGGCATTCTTGCCCTCTGCACGCTCACGGAACATATACTCATGACCAGCTTACCGCCCAGTTTGACACAAGCCATACCAGCACCTTCCTGGCCACGGTTGTGCTGCTTCTCCATCATCAGATAGAGTTTGTTGAGTGCGTACATCCAAGTACCATACTTCTGCTGGTAATACTCCAGTGGCTTGAGCAATCTGATCATTGCTACACCACACTCATGTTTCAATGGTTCCATCTCTCTATTATCCTTATCTTATTTAGTTAAATTTGAATATACTTATCCGAGGGATCCCCCTCCAAAAAAGGGAAACGTCAAGAAATGACGAATCCCTTTATATATTATTCTACAGTAACTGACTTGGCCAAGTTTCTAGGTTGGTCAACGTCCTTGCCCTTACATACAGCTACATGGTAAGCCAAGAGCTGCAAAGGAATGGTAGCCAATAATGGCTCCAGGCACTCCAAGGTCTCAGGGAGTTCAATCACTTCATCGGCAATCTTGGAAATGGTTTCATCGCCATTGCTGACAATAGCAATAACACGACCTGACGGGCTTTAATCTCCTGGATATTAGACAAGACCTTCTCGTACATGAAGTTGTGGGTAGCAATAACTACCACTGGCATATCGCTGTCAATCAATGCGATAGGACCATGCTTCATCTCCGCTGCAGGATAACCCTCAGCGTGGATGTAGCTAATCTCCTTCAACTTCAATGCACCCTCAAGGGCCACAGGATACTGGAATCCACGGCCCAGATAGATGAAATTGCGAGCGTATGTAAACGTACGGCTCAAGTCAGCTATCTTATTGTTGAGCTTCAACACTTCCTTCATCTTGGCAGGAATGTTCCAAAGCTGTTCTGTAATCTTCTGATATTCATTTTCGCTGATGGTTCCCCTCTCCTTACCGATGGCAAGTGCCAGGAGGATAAGGACGGTAACCTGACCAGTGAAAGCCTTGGTAGAGGCAACACCAATCTCCGGACCTACGTGAATATAGGTACCTGTATCTGTCTCTCGTGCGATGGAAGAACCGATGGAGTTACAGATACCATAGATAAACGCACCGCTCTCCTTGGCAAGCTTGATGGCAGCCAGGGTATCAGCGGTTTCACCACTCTGGGAAATGGCTATGACCACATCATCCTTCGTTACCACAGGATTACGGTAACGGAATTCAGATGCATATTCCACTTCCACAGGGATGCGGCAATAGTTCTCTATCATCTGCTTGCCGATAAGTCCGGCATGCCATGATGTACCACAAGCCACGATGATGATTCGCTTGGCATTGAGAAGCTGCTGGCGATGGTCGGTAATAGAGCTGAGCACGACACCCATCTCAGTCTCCTTCTTGCTGGTTGTATCGTCGCCATCAGTCATTACGCGAGTTTCCACTGTGCGGCTAACTACACGGCCACGCATACAGTTACGAAGGCACTCTGGCTGCTCAAAAATTTCCTTCAACATAAAGTGAGGGAAACCGCCCTTCTCTATCTGACCGAGATCAATGTCTACGGTCTGTACTTCAGGGTTGAGTTTAACGTTCTGGATGTTCACCACCTGCAATTCCTCACCGAGGCGCATCACAGCGATGTTACCATCCTCCAGATAAACCACCTTATCTGTATATTCAATGATAGGACTGGCATCAGAACCGAGATAAAACTCACCATCCTTTCCGATACCTACAACCAACGGACTCTGCTTACGGGCAGCAATGATCTGATTAGGGTTACGCTTATCAAGAATAGCGATAGCGTAGGCTCCGATTACCTGACGGAGAGCCACCTGAACGGCAGTCAGCAAGTCGAGATTTTTCTTTATCTGAATATATTCAATCAGCTGAACGAGAACCTCAGTATCCGTCTCGCTCTTAAACTCTACTCCCTTAGCAATGAGATTCTTCTTGATATCGGCATAGTTTTCAATGATTCCATTATGAATCATGGCAAGGTTCTTGCTAGAGGAATAATGCGGGTGAGCATTTACAGCTGAAGGCTCTCCATGGGTAGCCCAACGAGTATGAGCAATACCCACATGTCCCGAAATATCCTTATCAGAGCAGAACGCTTCAAGATCTGCCACCTTACCCTTTGCCTTGTAAACGTTCAAAGCACCATCATTACTGATAAGAGCCACGCCTGCACTATCGTATCCACGATATTCCAAACGCTTTAAACCTTTGATAAGAGCAGGATAAGCCTCACCCTTACCTAAATATCCTACAATGCCACACATATATATATTATTATTTTTGTAGTATCCTAATTGTACTCCCTTCTATTACCTGCTATCGCAAGATATTGACAATCAATGATGCAATAGAAATCAATGTTCCAACGGCAGAGAACCACAATGTAGTAGATGAACCGATAGATGAGTTTTGAGCTTTCACCTTATTTGGTTCTACATAGATAATATCATTCTGCTGCAGATAATAGAATGGTGAATTAATAATATTTGCATCATTCAAGTTCATACGATAAGTATGCTTCTCTCCTGCTGCATCCTGACGAATCAATAATACATTGTCACGCTTACCATAGATAGTTAAGTCGCCACACTGTGCCAAAGCTTCAAGAATACTCATCTTCTCCTGTGGAGCATAAATAATTCCTGGCTTTTCTACTTCACCTAATACAGATACATGGTAACTGCCCATGCGAACCGTAACAATAGGATTTTCTTTTTCTGCCAGATAAGGCTTCACCTTATTCTTGATGAGATCTTCAGCCTGCTTCTTGGTCAAACCACCTACATGCAAGGTTCCAACAACAGGAAACTCAATATTACCATCATTATCAACCAGATATCCTTGCAGGGAACCACTACCATAACTCAGCTGTCCGCCTGTACCCAATGTTTGAGAGACAGAGAGGTTGAAAGGCATGGCAGCCTTTGGATCTGTTGTAATTACTGTAATTGTAAGTTCGTCCTTAGGCATAATCTTGGCTTCATAAAGCATTCTTGAAGCAGCCAAGCTGATAGAATCTGCATTTTGGAAATAAGCTACATTCTTAGTACTTCCACAACTGCCAAGTACTAAGAGCATAGTCAAAGCGACTAAAACTGAACTAACGAGTTTCTTCATTTTCTAAAATTTTCGTTTTAAAATATTGGTGCAAAATTACGGTATTTTTTTGAATACTGCAAATTTTTGCACCAATAATTCTATTTACGTCTATTTTTTTTTGAAATAATAGCCTTTTTTACTTATCTTCGATGCCATTTGATGGCAAATTAAAGCTATAACTGTTATCGAAAATCTTCTTCACTTTATTAATCTCAACGAAGGTTGTGCCTCCACCCTCTCCAAAGCTACCGCTCAGATAAGCAATCTTATCCTCCTCACCTAAATAGCCTTTCTGGCGAAGCATACGTACGCTGCGGTAAACATAGCCTTGGTAGAAACCTGATCCTTCTGATGAATTGGAATAATACCATAGCTCAGATTCAACAGCGCTGGAGTTTCTCCTTATAGCAGATTGCCAATACCGGATTTGGACCACGGAAGGCTGCCAGGTCGCGTGCAGTCTGACCGGTTTCACCATCAGTGATGATACCGGCAACACCCAACTTCTTAGTAGCCTCAATGGCAGCATGAGCCAGGAAGAGTTTCTGGTCAATCTTACCATCTTCCATTGGATCAATATCATTCAGTGGAGACTTATCCTTCTCTGCCTGCTCAGCAATACGGGCCATGGTCTGCACAGCCTCTACAGGATACTTTCCGCTTGCTGTTTCACCAGAAAGCATCAGCGCATCGGTGCGATAGAAGATAGCATTGGCAATATCAGTTACCTCAGCACGAGTAGGACGTGGATTCTTAATCATGGTATGCAACATCTGTGTTGCTACGATTACCGGTTTCTGCGCCTTCACACACTTAGAGATGATGCGGCGCTGGATGCCTGGAATTCTCTCGATTGGCACCTCGATACCCAGGTCACCACGGGCAACCATGATACCATAGCAGGCATCAATAATCTCGTCAATATTATCAACACCTTCCTGATTTTCAATCTTAGAGATAATCTTGATATCACTGTTGTGAGCGTCCAAGATATCCTGAACTGCCTTCACATCGGCTGCATTGCGCACAAAAGAGTGAGCGATGAAATCAATATCCAACTCGATAGCGAGTTCAATATTTCGGCGGTCTTTCTCTGTCAGTGCAGGCAGGTCGATATGTTCTCCCGGCACATTCACGCTCTTGTGAGCCCCGAGCACTCCCTCGTTCTGAACCTCGGCAACCAGCATAGGCCCCTGGTTGTCGATAATCTTCATATCGAGTTCACCATCATCGAAGAGCAAATCATCACCTACCTTAACATCGGCTGCGATGTCAGGATAGCTCACATTCACAATATCATGAGAAGACTCCATTTCCGGACGTCCAAAGATTTTCACTACATCACCAACATTGTAGTGGATAGGTTCCTTCACACCTGTAGTTCGCACCTCAGGACCTTTGGTATCAATCATAATACCAATATGTGGAGACACGGCTCTTACATTCTTTACGATGGTGCGTATACCCTCTTCTGTGGCATGAGCAGTATTCATACGAACAACGTTCATACCGGCGAAAAACAGTTTTCGGATAAAATCCTGATCACATCTACGATCACTGATGGAAGCGACAATCTTTGTTTGTTTCATATTTGTAATTTACCTTATTGAAATTTCAATGTTTGCGGTATTTCTACCATATTTCTTAAATTGCGTGCAAAGATACAAAGAATTTCTGAAATAAAAAACATCTGAAATACAAAATATATATAAAATATTGAGTTACTTTCAAATTGAAAGCGCATAAAACAGAAAATCTAGCCAATGGGACACTTCTCGTTCCCATTGACTAGATAACAAATCTATTAATCCCGTTGAAAAACAGGATTTTTAATGATCAATTCTAAATTAGATATCCAAGTCTGGCGCCTTCTCAGCTCCTGCTGCTGCCTCAAACTTAGGCATCACATCGAAATTGAAGAGGCCGGCGATAAGGGCACTTGGCATTTTTCTAACCGTCTGGTTATAGTTCTGGACGGCTTCATTATACTTGCGGCGTGCCTCGCTGATACGGTTTTCCGTACCCTCTTCCTGAACCTGAAGAGCCTTGAAGTTCTCGCTGGCTTTCAACTCAGGATATTTCTCGGCTACTACCATCAGTTTGGAGAATGCATTCGCCAACTCGCCCTGTGCAGCAGCATATTTCTTCAGGCTAGCTCAGTAAGATTATTGGCATCCAGCTTTACCTGACCAACAGCAGCACGAGCCTTGGTCACCTCGGCAAAGGTTTCTTTCTCATGCTTGGCATAAGCCTTTACTATCTTTGCCAACTGTGGCATCATATCAGCACGACGCTGATACTGAGTCTGAACATTAGCCAACTCTGTGGTAGCCAACTCCTGTTTCTCTACCAATCCGTTATAACCACTGAACATCCATAGTACCAGCACAACTACGATGCCCAGAATAATCCAGCTTTTCTTTATACCTCTCTTTGCCGGTTGCATGTTTGAATTCATTGTCTGTTCCATTGTCATTATTATTAATTAATTATTTACTATAAACTATTAACTATAATCAGTCATCACCATCCTCCGCCAGAGCCACCTCCGCTAAAGGTACCTCCGCCAAAAGAACCGCCCGAGAAACCGCCGCCGGAAGAACCGCCACCTCCCATAAAGAAAGGAGGTATCCAGTCATCATCGTTGTTTCTCCTACGAGACTGGTTTCTCTGATTGCTCTTCGGTCTTGGCTTCACAATACCGAGCATCTCCAGAATATACCTGATAAACAGATAGATAGGAATACCGAAGAAGATAAGAAACAGGATAATGACCAGGAACCAGTCCTCTTCGTCATTAACCGAACCTTCATCAACATCCGCAATTCCCGTCCGTCCACTTTTCACCTTATTATATATAGCACGGCTTACAGATGCTACTGCCTCGCCCGGATTGCCTTCGCGCATATACTTCACGATGCAAGCTCGGGCAATATCATCGCAGTCCACATCGGTCAACTCACCCTCCAGTCCACTTCCTGGAGCAATAAAGTACTTATGGTCCTCCACCGCGATGACGATAACCAGTCCTCTCCGGCTCTTCTTGTAACCGATACCATATTGGTTGCCCACATCCTGCGCCATCCGAAAGGCATCCTGGTTGTCAACCTTTCCCACAATGATGAGCACATTCTGTACGCCACACTCCAACTTCAGTTTCTGAAGATAGAAATTGGCAGAATCCTTCTGAGCCTTATCAACATATCCATCCGGGTCGGAAACATATTGCGTAGAATCCCTGAGGAAAGGAATCGGTACATTTTTCGCCGTCCAGACCTCCCCAGCCTTCAACGCCAATGCATGAAAGGCAACCATCATCAAAGCCAAAAAATATCTCTTAAATCTCATAATTTCTCTATTTTGGTGCAAAAATACGCAATAAAAACCTTATATGCAAATACTTAGAGCATTATTTTTGCAAAAAAAGCCTTAAGTATTTTGTTATATCATAAAAAACTTGTATCTTTGCACACCGAAATAAAGAATAACAAGTAAAATTAGTAAAAAATAAAGAAATGACCAAAGCAGATATCATTAATGAGGTAGCTATCGCTACTGGTATGCCTAAGAAAGAAGTAGGTACTGTAGTAGAGGCTTTTATGGAAGAGGTTAAGAAGTGCCTCATCGAAAAGAAGGACAATGTATACTTGCGTGGCTTCGGCAGCTTCAACATCAAGCATCGTGCTGCTAAGACTGCCCGCAACATCTCTAAGAATACAACCATCACCATTCCTGCTCACGACTTACCAAGCTTCAAGCCATCAAAGAGCTTCATCGAGGAGATGCAGAACGCTCAGTAATACTGCTGGACAGAAAGAGAGAAATATCATTTTTTATAATAACAATATTTAAAATTTTAAAATCATGCCAAACGGAAAGAAAAAGAAGGGCCACAAGATGGCTACTCACAAGCGTAAAAAAAGATTACGTAAGAACAGACATAAGAGCAAGTAAGCTAGCATTGTAGCTAGTCTACTATAGCTCTCGGTCAGTTCGTGACTGAGGGGGTGTGTCAGTTCTGATATGGAATGACATACCCTTTTTTTGTATTAATTTAAAGTTAAAAGATTATTGAAGATATGACAAGCGAAGTTGTAATTGATGTCCAACAGAAAGACATCTCTATCGCACTCATGGAGGACAAGCAGCTGGTGGAATACCAGAACGAACCTCGTGAGGCATCGTTCTCTGTGGGCAACATCTACATCGCAAAGGTAAAAAAACTGATGCCGGGTCTTAACGCCTGCTTCGTGGATGTAGGGTATGAACGCGACGCCTTTCTTCATTATCTTGACCTAGGAAGTCATTTTAATTCCTACCAGAAGTACCTTAAACAAGTACAGAGCGACAGAAAGAAACTTTTCCCATTCTCTAAAGCCAGCAAAATGCCTGAATTGGAAAAGGACGGCAGCATACAGAATGTACTCAAAGCAGGACAGGAAGTGCTGGTACAAATCGTAAAGGAACCAATCTCTACCAAGGGACCTCGACTCACAGGCGAAATTTCATTCGCGGGCCGATACCTGGTACTCATGCCATTCGGTGATAAAGTTTCTGTCTCGTCGAAAATTAAAAGCGGTGAAGAACGCTCCCGACTCAAACAACTCATTCACAGCATCAAACCAAAGAATTGCGGCGTTATCGTCCGCACTGTGGCTGAGGGTAAGAAGGTCGCTGAGCTCGATGCTGAGCTGAAAGTCCTGGTGAAGCGATGGAGGATGCTATCGCCAAGGTACAGAAGACCCAGCAGCGCCCGCAACTTGCATTCGAGGAGACCGGAAGAGCCGTTGCTCTCTTGCGTGACTTGTTTAACCCATCTTACGAGAACATCTACGTGAACAACGAAGATGTGATGAAAGAGGTGAAGAACTATGTTTCTCTAATAGCCCCTGAAAAGGCGGGCATAGTTAAGCTCTACACCGGTAAGGTGCCTATCTTCGACAATTTCAGCATTACCAAGCAGATTAAAGCTGGCTTTGGTCGTGTTGTTAACTACAAGCATGGTGCTTATCTCATCATCGAGCACACCGAGGCCTTGCACGTTGTCGATGTAAACAGTGGTAACAGAACTCGTGAGAAAGGTCAGGAAGCAAATGCACTGGATGTTAACCTCGGCGCTGCTGATGAGTTGGCTAGACAATTGCGCCTCCGAGATATGGGAGGTATCATTGTTGTCGACTTCATCGACATGAATCTTGCCGAAGACCGACAGTTGCTCTATGAGCGCATGTGTAAGAACATGCAGAAGGACCGTGCCAAGCACAACATCCTGCCATTGAGCAAGTTCGGACTGATGCAGATTACACGCCAGCGTGTACGTCCGGCTATGGATGTGAATGTAGATGAAACCTGCCTACCTGTTTCGGTACGGGCAAGATTAAGTCTAGCATCCTCTTCACCGACCAGTTGGAAAGAAAAATCGACCGCCTAGTCAACAAGATCGGCGTCAAGAAATTCACTTTGTATGTGAATCCTTATGTGGCTGCCTTCATCAACAAGGGCTTCATTTCCCTGAAGCGCAGATGGCAGTTTAAGTATGGTTTCGGCTTCAATGTGATTCCTTCACAGAAACTGGCATTCCTCCAGTACGAATTCTACGACAAGGACAACCAGTATCTGGATATGCAGGAAGAACAGGAAACAAAGTAAGTTTTTAATTATCAGAAAAAAGCTCCATTCGCATCGGATTGCGAATGGAGCTTTTTTATTTTGTTTTTCTACACCTTATTATATATAGGGCATTTTAGTACTCTATCTCATTATTCACCATCTTCTCTGTATCCCAAGGTGCAGGAGCACCGCCGAGATAACGATGGAACCAGTCAAGGTGCGCATTGTAATAGAGCGGCATCGACTTCAGGTTGCTTGGCCAGTGACCATCATACTTCAAGACTATCAGTCGCGAAGGAATGTTCAGGGTCTGCAAAGCTGTAAAATATTGCAAACTCTGGGTATACGGTACACGATAGTCCAGTTCGCCCGTCATCACGAGGGTTGGTGTTGAGAAGTTCTTGATGTATGAGGATGGTGACCACTTCTCGTAGAGATCGGAATTATAAGGCTGTCCCTCTAACTCAAAGTTAGGAAACCATACTTCCTCAGTACTGCCCCACATAGAGCGCAAGTCATATACGCCCATCATGGAAGCCAGACACTTGAATCGCTTGGTATGTCCCTGCAGCCAGTTCATCATATAACCGCCATACGACCATCCCATCGCTCCCATCCTCGTGGAGTCAACATATTCCAGGGTTGCCAATTTATCGGTAACCTTCATCACATCCTCAAATACCTTTCCACCCCAGTCACCGGAAATGGCACGGGTAAAGGCCTGACCATATCCCGTAGAACCGTGAGGATTAGGATAAGCCACCACATAACCGGCAGCAGGATAAACCTGCCAGTCGCCACGGAAGGAATTCATCCACTGCATCTGTGGTCCGCCATGCACATTGATGATAAGCGGATATTTCTTGCTGGCATCAAAGTTGTGTGGCTTCACGATGAATACCTGTACCTTGTCGCCACCAGCACCCTCTACCCAGATACTCTCAGATGGACGGATATCCACCTCATCCTCCAACTGCTGGTTGAGGAAGGTTATCTGCTGTTCCTTGCCGCTTGCTACAGGAGTTCCATTCCACTTCTTCATCTGCTGGCGATAGAGAGCCGATGGCTTGCCTGTCGTGCTATAGGTATAATATACCATACCCTTATTGTCGAAATCAAACTCAGAGATGGCCTTGCCCGTCAATACCGGCGAGATGGTCTTTCTGGCTATATCGAGCTTGTAGAGCGGCTCAGCGCCCTGTACCTGACCGAGGAAGAAGATACTCTTGCTGTCGGGAGCCCATTTGTAATCATCTACCCAGTTGTCAAACTTCTCTGTCAGATGGTAGACTTCTTTGCAGCCCGGTCGTAGATAGCAAGACGGAAGCGATCAGACTCATAACCAGGCACTTGCTGCAAGCGGTAAGCGATATACTTGCCGTCAGGCGAATAGGCTGGAGTACCATCCCAAGCCTTGTTCTCCTTCGTGATGCAGACCGGTTCTCCCCCATTCACAGATACCGTCCACAGGTCGGCATTGGTGCTAGCTCCTGATGCTCATCATGATTGGATACGAAACAGATTTCCTTGCTGTCAGGAGAGAATTGATAGGTGATTCCACCCCCAACCACGAATATCAGCGAATAATTACCCGGAGTCAGATCCTTGTAAGTCTTCGTCTGTGTGTCGAAAAGGATAAGGTGATTGCATCTGCCATCATTATAGCTCGTCCAATGACGGTAGAGCAACTTGTCGGCGATATGCGCCTGCACAGGTCCCTGCTCCTTTTTCTCCATCCGGGCCTTGTTAGCCTTGGCATCAGCTCCCAGGTCGGGATATACTTCTGCGGTAAAGGCAATGTATCGCTCATCCGGAGAGATGACAGGACTACCGATACCCAACTCATAATCAGTTACCTGTTCCGTCTCGCAGGTAGTCAGATCCATGCGAAAGATTTGAGCCGTCCCTTTCTCATAATTAGTAAAAAAGATACTCTTTCCATCCTTGCTCCATACGGCAGAACTGCTCTTTCCATCCTCGGTAAGAGCCTTGGCGTGAGAGCCATCCGCATTCATGATGTAGATGTCGGAGCCAGACTTCTGGTTCTTCAGGTCAGAAGAACTGGCGGTATAGCAAACCGTCTTACCATCAGGCGAAAGGCTCACCGAAGATACGCCCTTCACCCTGTACAAATCCTCGATGGTAAACGCTCTTTTCTGAGCGTTTGCCGAAAGCAGCGCCATCACGAGTGCTGCCGAAAACATCAATCTCTTGTTCATATAACCCATTAATATTTATATTTACGATGCAAAAATAGCAATTATTTTTGGATTTCCTGCAACCTTTTCACTACTTTTATCGTCTAAGCTATGAATAACATTGATAATAACATAAAAAAGAAAGGAAAAGATTATGATTTTAAGTACAACTCCAACCATAGAAGGTCACCCTATCCGTGAATACCGTGGCGTAGTGACCGGCGAAACCATCATCGGTACCAACTTTGTAAAGGATTTCTTTGCCAGTGTCCGTGATGTAATCGGCGGCAGAAGCGGTTCTTACGAAAGCACCCTCCGCGAGGCTAAGGATACAGCCCTCAGAGAGATGGCCGACCGTGCCGCATCCCTGGCTGCAACGCCATCGTGGGCATCGACCTGGATTACGAAACCGTAGGAAAGAGCGGTTCCATGCTGATGGTAACATGCAGCGGAACGGCGGTGATTATCTAAGTTCTGCGACTGTACAAAAGAACAAAACATACTTGAAATGGGGCGGTAACTGCCTTAAAAATCGAGTTACCGCCCCTGTTCAGTTATATTTTTATCTATAATTGTGTGGTGATATACACCTGATGAAGGTCACCAACTTTCTTCTATTTCATTTATTCTATCACCCAATCCTCTATACTTCGCTGGTTTTCCGAGAAGTTAATACCCACTTTCACAACCTTTCGCCCATCATCGGCAAAAGCCTTGGCATAGTTCTTATCGCTGATTTGCGCCATGGCGATGTCGGCAGACTTCTTATATTTCAACTCAAAGATAAAGATACTCTTATCCGTCTTGAGCACAAGGTCTATTCTTCCATCCGAAGTGGTATGCTCCACCTTCACATCTTCGCCAAGCATGGTGAAGATGGTGAATATCACGGCTTGATAGTGACGCTCATTATTGTTGATAATCGTATATGGGAACTTATCATAGAATGCCTTCAAATGAGGCATAAAAGCTTCCATGTTATCATTGATGAGCACATTCTTTTTATAAGCATATACGATAGCATCAAGTTCGCCTACCTCTGAAGGGATATAATATTGGCAAAGACTTTCCGAAAACCCTTGTCTAACTTCTTGATTAGGAAAACTGAGGTAATACATACCTAACTGCTTGTCATATCCCTTAATCGTAAGATACCCACTTTGGAAAAGGACTGGCACAGGTCAGTAATCGTCTCAGTAGGAACATCGAAGCGTTTTGCTCTAGCCCAGATATCATTTAAGTCCATCATATCCAAATTCTTCTGCTGCATCAGTTCTATCAGGAACGTAGGCGTACCAGATGTAAACCAATAGCTATTAAACTCCTTATCGTCCAAAGCATTGATAATGCTGTAAGGATTGAAGATATCCTCGCTATTGATACTGAAGTGGTAGCCATCATAATGCTGCTTGAGTTGCTGCAAGGTCTCCTCATAAGTAAGCCCATTATGTTCAGCCATCTCCTCGATTCCCTCACGGAAATACTGAGTCAATTCACTCTTGGTAATACCACAACAGCTACTGTATTCATCCTTCAACGTGAGAATCTTGAGATTGTTCAATTCACTAAAGATGCTGAGCTGACTAAACTTGGAGATGCCTGTGATGAATACAAAGCGGATGTTTCCCTCTTGCTGCTTCAAGGGGCTGAAGAAATCTCGCATAATATTGCGGATGGTTTTCTGCAAGTCTTCGTCACTGACAGAATCATGCATTGGAGCATCATATTCATCGATGAGAACGACTGCTTGTTTACCTGTTTGAGCAGCTGCTGCAAGCAAGATGTTCTTAAGACGACCTCCAAAAGACTTCTCATCTATTGGATTAACTTTTAAACCATATTTTTTCTCTTCTACTTCTAGTATTCCGTTTAGAATTGAATATGTATTCTCTAAACTATAATACTTACCACAGCTCAGATCCAGGTGGATGACAGGATATGCCGTCCATTCCTTCTCCATCTGTTCGATGGCAAGTCCCTTGAACAGTTCTTTCTTACCTTCAAAGTAAGCCTTGAGAGTAGATACAAACAAGGATTTTCCGAATCGACGTGGGCGACTCAGAAAATGAAATTTGGCATAATGAGCAACTGATAGACGATAGCCGTCTTGTCAGCATAGAAGTAATTCCCCTTCACGATTTCGGAGAACGTTTGTATTCCCAAAGGATATCTCTTTGAAGCCATAATCTTACTCTTAATAATTAATGTACAAAGATACAGATAATATTTCAGAAAACAAGCATTTTTCTGATTATTAACAATATATCACTGCAAAAATAGAACCGCAATTCAACAAAATATGCTTGAAATGGGGCGGTAACGGCCTTAAAAAACGACCCGCACATTTGAGCATCGTTGAGAGGCTTGGCGGGTTCTCGCGCTGCAAAGATACGAATAATCTTTGATAATACAAACTTTTGAGCAAGAAAAAACAGCCAACCTTCAATAGCATATTTGAAAGTTGGCTGTTTTTCATTTATAATGTTTCCTGCAAGTTTTTACTAAGCATAAGCTTACTTGTATTTTATCTATAAAGTTATCTCCATAGGGGCTCGGAAATCCAATTTTCAGGGAATCCCATTGCTGCAGGATCTACCTGTGGATAAGAAACGAGTAAGGATTTGAGCTCATTCTTGAAGTCCAATCCATATCCCATAGAATCAAGCCAATATGCAATACAACAGGCTATAGCATATACTTTGTTCGCATCAACACCTTCTATGTTCACCCATGCACCACGCAAAGAGGCATTCATTTGTGGAGCATTGGAGAGATAACGATTCCAAAGTCGTGAGTGATGAGCGCAACAGTTTCTTAGGACAGTTACACTACGCATCCAACTTTCCAACACCTCATGCTGTGGAAGATTGAACTGACGAGCTACACGCTTCTTCAACTTCTTGTCACCGAAATTGTAATAGAGTTTTGAAAGCGTACCGAAAGATGCCAGTTCAAGCGTTTTCCATGCAGGAGGGAATATCGGCTTGTCATAGTTGCGCCTATGTTCCTTGATAAAGTCCTCTTTACAACGCTGAAGCTCTCGGTCTATGGAGTTCATATTCTCAATAAACTTGTGCTCATCGTCAGCAAGGCTTGTATCAAAGAACCAAAATGGTCCATGTGCCAAAGAGAACTCTTGTATAATCTTTGTGCGCAAAGCAATCTCTAATCGTTGAACAGCCTTGAACATCAAATCTCTCAACTCTATATCAAAGTTATAGAGAGCTACGGCATCTTCAAATCTACTATTAGGCTTAAACTGATGTGTAGTTTTGTCTTCCTCCATAGGACGAAGGTATTGAACAAAACGAAAATAGCTGACCTCACCAAGAAATTTTACAGCCTTGGATGAATCAGCAATATTTAAGCCTCTACTTTTTAGTAGTTCTATTTGTTCCGAAATAGAAAGAGCCTGCTTAGTGTATAATCTTAATGTACCCATAAAAAGCAAAAGACCCGCCCTGGTTCGCTGTTCAAATGGGAAGCGTGGCGGATTCTGTTGCTGCAAAGATACGAATAATTATTGATAATACAAACTTTTGAACAAGAAAATTCACGCAAAAGTAAATTTCTTTGATATATTTGTATTTAATAGTGTTAAATCAGACCATAAAATCAAATTTTTCCAGCCGAACAAAGTGGTTTTCAAGATAAAAGTGTTACCTTTGTAACGTCTATACCAATACCGAAAAGCCCGAATGGGCAGAGGTTGGGCAGACATACATATGGTAAAAGGCGTTTTTGTACGCTTTGGTTTTGACGCTATAAGAATCTCGCAAATTCAACGACAAGTCAAGAACAAAGCAACAAAGAACGCCTCATGAGGTGTATTATATACAGCCCTTATTGGCTTCGAACGATTTTGCCGTTCGTTGTCATGAGTGCATTCTATATTCTTACACTCGCGTGGGGCTTTCGGCGTTGCTCGTTTCGACTTGTCGGGCAATGCGAGAGCCTTTATAGCGTGGAACGAGTGACAAGACTGGCTCCACGCTTTTTATGTATACATAAGCGAATATAAACATAGCCATATGTACTTAATAAACATATACAACAACCCTTTAAAAATGGAAATATGAAAAAGAAAATTATGTTAGCTTTCATAGCTATTGCAGTAAGTTTGAATGTTAGTGCACAAATTCAGTTTTCAGAATTTAAATTTTTCGTGGCTAACATATATGATTTTAGCCAACTTCAACTTGAGGTGAAGTTCAAGGTTACAAGTGAGAGAAACTTGAAATATGTTAATGTACATTTCTGTCCTGTCAATCAAGTCGGAGATGCAATTTGCGATGACATTGTTGGTGGCGTAAATGCCAATACAAAGTTTTCAAAATATCAACTAATTCAAGCAACTGGTCCATTTGAGACGAAAAAATCATACAAAAGACATTTTGGTATTTATCATATATCTGGTAAGAAACCGACACCTTTTCCACATATGGTTACCATAGACTACATGGGTGGTGGCAGTGACACAATTCGCATAACAAGAGACAATATAAAAACATATTTTCCAAAGACAAAATGGATAGATGTAGACTATAAGAGTGGGTTTCAGCCTGATAATTAAGCAATAATAACTATATTCATAAAAATATAAAAGTATGGGATTTTTCAAGAAATTATTTGGAGATTCAACAGTTCAATCATCCAACGACATCAACAGCAACTATAAGGAAGACCATGAGCTGCAAGTCACTAATTCTATGTCTCAATCTGCTCATAACAATAACATGACAAGTTGGGAAAACTTCTTTGGCATAGACTTAAAATCATCGCCTAATGAGCTATGGATAGAAGGAGAATGCGAGTATAATGAAAAGAATATAATCAGAATTTTCACAAACAACCATATCCACAACGTTTACTTCTCTTCAGTAAAAGCAAAAGTGATTGGAAACTCCGCTACCAATTTCTTCTTCAAGTGTCCATATACATGGGACGATGCCTTTGACATTTACTATTTGATAGAACGAGATTTAGTTCATAACGGCAATTATACAAATACTGCTGCTGCAACAAAGTTCCGTGGAAAATTTGATAGCTACTATGATAGTTTTAGTTGGGATATTGATGGTTGCAGCATAATAATGTCTCGTGATATAGATACGGGCGACATTGAACTTGGCGTGTGGACATTGTTCTATAATCAAGAATACCTTAATAAGGCAAAAGATAGTTGCAAGGACAACAAGCTAGAAGATGAAGATGCATTACCCAAGAAAGAATTTAATGTCCATTTATTTGGAGCCTTAGATACTTTGCACTTCGTTCACGATCATTTAGGCAAGCAATTAGCAGGAACAGCATCTTGTTATGTTGCTCGTGCAGAAGGGGCTACGATTCATCTTCTTGATGAGAATAATCTTGAAGAGGTTTATTCTTTCAAAAGCAAAGAAATTGCTGATTATCTTGACCACAGATTGGGTGCAGCAGGATTCTTAAAATTCAATTGTGACGATGTTACTGATATACAAGCTGAACTCTTTATTATCCCTGCCGAAGATACCAAAGAGACATCTGATGATGGAGCAACAAACGCTTTAGTCCATTACGAAATGAGCTATCTTGTTGACCCAGTAGAATTTGACTATCGCAGAAAGACTATTATGGATGGCAAAATGAATCTCAACATCGTTGGTATTCAATACCGTGACAATTATGAGGAGCTTAAGTCTTCTATAAAAGAGGGAGTAACTGTCATCCTAAAACCAGAGCCAACAAATGAATACGACCCAAACGCTTTGGCTTTCTACCTTGAAGGAAACATCATTGGCTATCTCCCTAAAAAAGATCAACCTTTCGCCCATATTTTTATGGCAAAAGGACAGATTGAGGCCTCTATCTGTCGTATTGACGAAAATTGGATAGACACAGAGGTTGATATTAAGAAAGATATGATAGACGTTAATGCCTTCAAAAATAATGAAGTCAATTTAACTAAAATAAAATCGTTTAAAGGTGGCAATAGTAGTAGCCAATCTATTGAGCTTTGTGAATTTATAGAAACTCTTTAACTGTGTATAATTATGGCAAGTTTTTCTTTCGTTGCATTAGACATAGAAACAGCAACAGGCAAACGCAGTTCCATATGTGAGATAGGAATTGCTGTGGTTAAGGATTCTGAAATAAAAGAATCTAAAAGTTGGCTTATTAAGCCAGATGGTAACGTGTATTGGAACAGAAATATAGGCATTCATGGCATCACTCCTTCAGATACTCAAGACAAACCAACTCTTGCAGAAGTATGGAAAGAGATTCAACCTTACATTGAGAATCAAACTATCGTAGCACATAATACGGCCTTCGATATGTTTGCAATAGCAGAGGCTTTGACTAAAAATAATATTCCATTGCCCAACCTCAATTACTTCTGTAGCTTAAGAGTTGCACAAAAAGCATTCTCTCTCTTAAAATATTCCTTGGAGCCTCTATGCAAATCTTTAGGTATTCCATTTGAGCAGATCCATCGTGCAGAGTCAGATGCTGATGCCTGTGCAAAAGTTATGTTGAAATGTTTGGATAAACTTCAGGTCGATTCTTTTGAAGGGCTTGAACACAAAATCAATATAAGGCACGGCTTTTATAATGGAGGTTTGCATAATGGACAGAAAAGTATAGCAACAAATATTGGAAAAACAAAAAAATACTCCAATACTGCCAATCCCGACAATTTTGACGAGGACAACTATTTCTATGGTAAAGAAGTGTTGTTTACTGGCGAGATGAAGTATGGCAATAGAGAAAAAATGAGAGCCTTGATTGACAATATTGGTGGTCATTCTATTGATAGTTTCAAGAAATCTGTAGATATTCTTGTTGAGGGAGTCCAAAAAGCGAGCAATCTTACAACTGATGGGAAAAGCAGCAAACAAATAAAATGTGAGGAGTTACTTGCTAATGGAGGTTCTGTCGAGATACTATCAGAAGACGAGTTCTATGAGCGTTTTGGTATTTGGGACGAACAATAAAAAATATGTGGAAAAAGATTATTACTTATACTGTCGCTGCCCTAGCGGTTATAGGAGTTGGCGTTGTTCTTTTCTCTCTAATAGGAGTTGCAGTTTTCCTTCTGCCATTGTTGGCTGGAGCGTTCAAAAAATAGAATAATATCTGTTAAGCAAGAGGACATGGCATCTCCTCCCTGTAGTTAGCCGCCGAGTTGATATATAGAAATCTATTCTAGTACAGTCTTTGCGGTGCCGTAAACAAATACTCACGAAATCTGTTGCACAAGTCCACGTTTATCTCCCAAAGGTACCTTGTCTTGTGTAAAGATGCGAAGTGCTTAAAGACGTGCTGCAACTTGGAGTTCTTCTTGTCTGTCAATTTCTTAAAATAGGCAAGGATAATCCCCCTTCATCTATTTTTTCGTGAAGTGCGGTAATCTTTCCATTGGAGTATTTTGAGAGTGAACATATATATACAAAAACACCCCACGCATTTGAGCATCGTTGAGAGGCTTGGTGGGGGACTGACGGTGCAAAAATACGAATAATCTTTGATTATACAAACTTTTTAGAAGGAAAATAGAAAAAGCAAAGTGGATTTCTTTGCTTTTTCTATTTTAAATCAAATATCTTCTATCTCAGCAGATATTTCGCAACCAAATTTCTGAGCATCGTCTCCGGAAGATTCGACAATCCCGTCTCTTGAATCGTAGCATATTCGGGCTTGTTCTTTCCGATAATAAACTTACATTCTCGCCCATCTATGCTTGCATACAAATGGAAGTTGCCCTTGTAAGCCTGCTCTATGCGAACATCAGTACAACTTTTGCCATCTATCTCAAAAGAAGCAGAACTGTTGTCTTTATCCTCCAACCCCCATGATACGAGATGAACATTTATCGCTGACTCTATGGAACTGATCCATCTGTCCTGAACCTCATTTCGCTTGGCTATGTCACGGAATTGCCGCAGAGAATCAGCTACTTCCCTAATGATTGCATCAGCACGCCGAATGCCCTTGTCCTTGGCAAACTGAATGGCATCATCGTAAGAAATATGATGCAGCTTAGACCTTACATACATACAATGACCCGTATTAGGTAAATAGCCTCCTGTATCTATAATATAAGTGAGGTCATAGGCTGGTGACAAACGCCAAATCCCCGCCTCGTCCATCACAAAAGAGAAATTCTTTGTATGGTCATCCGTATTGTTGGAAAGGACATTGAACACAAGTCTGCGAAATACTTCCTGGCAATCAGTCTCCGGCAAATGTAATTTTCTACAGACAGCAATAAGTCCCTCATAGCTATCGGTTTCCGGAGAAATCGCAGCAAGAGTCTGCGTATGCAATTTCCGCTCACCATCACGATCGAAACGCTTCGTTATGAAATTCCGGTTTCCATCAATCTCATATAGTCTGGATGGCATCATATCTATTCCCGACTTGATGGCCATCTCATAATAGGTCATCTCTATCTCTGCAGAACTGTATTTCGTATCGCCAAATTTCAATATATAATAATCATAATCCTGAAGCCCAGCCACCTGACCGCTTCGTATCTCCCAGTAGCTTTATTGATGGCAATGATAGCCTTAGGTTGGCGTCCACCAGCCGATGTTCCCACCGTAAGCAAGGACTGCATAGTGATAGATTCCTCTGGCATGATGTGAGCATTTTCACGCTCGATGAAAATGCGCTCAGCCAAGTCTGCCAACGACTTGACATCTATCATTTCTGCCTTATCCGTCTTTGCCACCTCTGGTAAGAATTCCAATGCACCCATGCCTCGCTTACCGATAAAAGAAAGTTTATCCAACGGAGTTATATCAGCATTTGGAATATGATTTTGAATTCGCCAAAGCTCGAAAAGCTGATTACCCCAGGCATCCGGCAACGAATCTGCTAGAAATGCAGGAAGTTTCTGGTACATTTTGGCATCCTCTCCCCACACGGGTGTCATTGCACGAATACCACGCACAGGAGCTTGAAGAGGAGAAACATCAATTCCCTTCTTCAAGAACTCAGGATTATATGTAAAGTACGATAACCTGCGGCGATTATCCCATGCCAAGCGACCAATCTCTTCGTCCCAAAGCATTACTCTCAAAGTATTTACCATAGCCAGTTATAATTTAGTATGACGAATTCTCTGTGCTTTCTTCTCATCCTTTCTCATCAGATAAGGAGATGGAGGAAGTTCTGGAAGCACATCATTGATGGCATCAATCTGCCCCACCACCTTCAGCAAGAGGAGAAAAGTGGAAAGCGAAAGATTGCCCGCTGTACCATTCTCAAACTTGTGGATGGTGGTCAAGCCAAGCCCAGTAAGCTCGGCAACCTCTTTCTGGGTGAGATTGCATCTCATTCTATATTCCTTGAATCTTACTCCCAGTAAACGTACCAACTCAGGAGTAGAATATTCATATAAATCTGCCATAATCTTCTATTTGTTTATCTATCATTATAATGATATTTATCCATTATATAAGCCTTTATCTTCAATATACTGATATTTACGGTTGCAAATATAAGAAAAAGGAATGAGACTTGCAAGCTTTCTGGAGATTATTTTCTATCTTTCTGCATTTTACAGGAAAATGACATGCGGAGTCGCTTACAAATGACGCAGATTCGCCCATCCCTTTATCCTCGCACATAAATGTTTTTTCTTGAAAAAAGTCTCAAAGTATCATTATTTACAAGTATATCACTGATACGTAACGGATTACAAAATGATACTTCCAAATATATTTACAAAGAAGTATCATAGAAGTATCATAAATTCAATAGAAGTATCATTAAATCACCATGATGCATCATAAAAAAACACGAAATTATAGTCAACTAAATATAGAAAAACTACAATTTGCTTGCTCAAATTAGTGCCCAAAAATCACCCCATGAAACGGGCACTCAATGCCCGCAGCACGGGCAATGAGTACCCAACACTTGGTCTACCGATGCCCGTCACTTGATCCCTTAGTGACCGTGTGACGGGCACTAAGAGACCAACCTATGTGCTTATTCCTAACTACAGTTATCTGTTTTCCATCTTATTCCTGGTTAATATTGGCATACTTTATAAACTAGAAAGGTAGACACACTATCAGTTTTATAAAACGGAAATAGTAGACATTATCAATTCTATAAAACTGAAATACTAGACATTTTTTAGTTTTTGTGCCTGTATTTCTAGACATAAATCCTCAAAAAAGACTTTTTTGCAAGCCACTTACCTGAATTTTATGATACTTCTATTGAATTTATGATACTTCTATGATACTTCTTTGTAAAATAAACAGAAAAGTCTCATTTTTATAAACCATTATATATTAATCGCATACATCGGTTTTAGCCGCAAATAATGAGACTTTGAGACTTTTTTCGAGAAAAAAAAACTTTTATGTACGTAAAGAAAGAAGAAAGGAAGGCTCAGTGGAAAAGTACTGGGGATGTTTTTTTTTGTTTCATAGTATTTTGTATCTTTGCATTATGAACATGCTTGAACAATTAGCCCGTATAGTTCTTCCCAAAGAAATACTGGACAATTTCGATA
>ENA-OQDW01000089-OQDW01000089.1-human-gut-metagenome-genome-assembly--contig:-NODE-89-length-34854-cov-8.352780_pt1 | contig 34854 bp, 36 predicted proteins | sample MGYA00242784_ERZ504613 | MGnify/ENA primary metagenome ERZ504613 (study PRJEB26092, sample SAMD00036330) | human gut metagenome | host: Homo sapiens | study: EMG produced TPA metagenomics assembly of...
GATTAAGGGCGGAGTGCAGGTTATTTTCATCGTCAGCACCCTTATCGTTGCTGTCTGGACGGTCATCCTCTACCTCTTGTTGTTGCATCGTCCTCAGATTCTGGGCTGGGTATTGAAGGGATGCTGCAAGATTCCTTTCCTTCGCAGATTCCTGCCCAAGGTAGAGAAGTTTTCCGAGGAGATGACGATGGCTTCGGAGGAGGCAAAGCTGGAGGGCGGAAGATTCTGGCTGCAGCTGATGGGTTATACTTCCTTGGCGTGGCTGTCGAGATTCGCCATCGTGGTAGCTATTCTCATTGCCTTCCATTGTCAGGGCAACATGCTGGTGGCTTGGTGCCGCCAATGGGTGATGTGGATGATTTCCATTCTGAGTCCTACGCCTGGCGGAAGTGGCGTGGCAGAGTTGATGTTCCGCCTTTATTATGCCGATTTCCTGCCCGATGCCTCAGTAGCCATCCTTGCCGCCATGCTCTGGCGCGCCATCTTCTATTACCCTTTCCTGGTGATGGGCACCCTGGTCTTGCCGAAATGGATAGCAAGGAAATAAGATTGAAAAAATCTCGATACTTCAAAATTTTCGTCCATAGACGAAAACAATGATGGAAATAAGGAGATTTTCGTCTACAGACGAAAATCTTGTTAAAAACAGAGATATTTTCGTCTATACACGAAAAAAATGCTATCTTTGCACAAAAATTCGAGTATGAACGAAAATATAGAATCAGTAAAGAAGTATAATCTTTGGTTCGGTAACACCATCGATTGTGGTTTTCCTCGTCCGCTTTATACCGAAAGTGTCGCTTCATATCTTGGCAGTAAGGTGGTGAAGGTACTTACGGGTCAACGACGTGTGGGAAAAAGTTATATATTGCGTCAAACTGCCATGCATCTTGTGCAACAGGGGATCAGCAGCAATAATATTGTCTTTATCAACCGAGAACTGACGGCGTTCGATTTTATAGAGAACTATAAGGATTTGGACAATTTTATCCGTCTGTACCGGGAGGAATTAAAGCCTGAAGGACGAATCTACATCTTTATAGATGAAGTGCAGGATATTGATGGTTGGGAACGTGTAGTCAACTCGCTGTCTCAGGATTATACTGAAGATTATGAGATATTTATCACAGGTTCTAATTCAAAGATGTTCTCAGGAGAATTATCCACTCTTCTATCTGGTAGATATGTGGAATTTCACATATTCCCGTTGTCTTACGGGGAATATGCTAGCATTCATCAGCTCCCTGTCGGCAGAGAGAGTTATTTGACGTATATGGCTGATGGAGGTTATCCTGAACTCGTGCATTTCCAGTCTTCCGATGTAAAGCGTAACTATATTTCGGGATTGAAGGATACGGTATTACTGAAAGACATCATACGCAGATATACGATTCGCGATGTAAGACTGCTCGAAGATTTGTTTGCCTATCTGGTTAATAATTCTTCCAATCTTCTTTCTGTTACCAATATTACCAACTTTATAAAAAGCAAAGGACGCAAGACTTCGTATGATACAGTATCTCTATATTTGGGATATATAGAAGAAGTTTTTCTTGCACATCGTGCTTTGCGCTACAATATCAAAGGGAAGGAGATCCTTTCTGGCAGTTGTAAATACTATATGAACGATTTGTCGTTTAAAAATTATCTCTATGCCGGATTCGGATATGGAGCTGGGTATCTGATGGAGAATCTTGTTTATCTAGAGTTGTTGCGTCATGGATATGATGTATATGTGGGTAGCATTAAGGATAAAGAGGTTGATTTCGTTGCCATCAAAAACGATCGTACCATATATGTACAAGCCACTTATATGCTTATAGATGAGCAGACCATAGAGCGTGAATATGCTCCGCTGGAATGTATAGCAGATAACTATGAAAAAGTTGTAGTGTCGCTTGATGATCTCCAGTTGCCTTCTCGCAAGGGTATTACGCATGTAAGGGCATGGGAATTGTCTCAGATGCTATAGTTTCATTCCGAATAGTGGGTAGCTGTTATTTTACCATATAAAAAAGGTGTACATCGTTTGTTTTTTGAAGTCAAACGATGTACACTTTTTGCTAAATTTCTCTTCCTTTAGAAATTTACATAGAGTCGGGCACTGAGCGCCGTGAAATCTCCATTGTCGTTTTTGATGTATTGGAACGATGGCTGAAGGGAGATGGATTCCGTCAGCTGTCTTTTCCACGTTACTTCCATAGAATATTCCGAACCCTGCAGGAAGCGGGCGTACTGGCCTGACAATCCGCACTCGTTCTTATCGTCCTGATAGGCACCGCCAAGTTCGGCGTATCGGTAGCAGGCATTCTGATGACTGGTGTTCTCGGAATATTGCACCATGCACGAAATGTTCTTGTCTCCTGACTTCCAAACACTCTGCTCTCCGTAAACCCACCAGGCACAGGTGATCTTGCCCTTGGATTCATCGGCAGAAACCATTTCGCCATCCTCGTTTATCGGATATTGACGGGTATGAACGGCAGCACCTGCAAAATATTTCCCACCTTTATCGTTGTATTCCAACTGCGACATATTGAAGATTCCATCCTTCTTCGGGCGGACCAGAAAGGGATTGTCGTGAGCTTTCCAACCATTATATCCTGCACCATTATACAGACTGTTTCTGAATGTCCATTTTCCCTTGGTTACATCAAAGTAAAGGGTCAAGCCCGAATACGGATAGTTGGCTATCGGATAGCTGGAAGCAACGGTAGGAAAAATTCCTTCAGAACTGTTCAGGAAAAGATCCGTAACATCAGAGGTAAAGAAATCCTCGTTCACATTCCTCACACCCACAAACAGATGGCCCGAATTCCACTCGTGCATGTAGCCCAGCACGGCAAGCATAGCGAAATTATTATCCGCATTTATGTTCGAAAATCCCTGCCAGTCATCAATAATGCCATCGTTGGTCTTTGCCACATGCAGCGTAGCCGCCTCGAACGAATCCTTTCCTTTTCCTATAGGAACACTCAGTTCCAATCTCAGCTGATTGATCAGATTCGTATTTTTGTTCATGTCCCATTGCCATTCAGAAATATATTGTCCGTTAAAGCTCTGAGCATAAGCAAGGCAAATATTGATGCAGCCTAAAATAATAAAAAATAATTCTCTTCATTTTCTTTATGTTTTTGTATAATTTCTTGTTCACTTGCCCGCCGCCTGCGAGCATCTTTCTAATTCACGCTGCAAAGATACTTGATATTTTAAAATCCTGCAATACTTAATAATTAGTATTTTTATTTAGTCTAAATAGATAAGTACTCTTTGTCATCCTCATTTCTAGGTATTGTGGTTCTCTTATATGGATGGAAGGTTCTGTTCAGTCCTTATTTTTAGGTATTAAATGGCTACCAACAATAATATTTTTTAAAAACTTTGTCTTATCAGATATATATTCGTACCTTTGCATCGTTTTAAAAAAAGTTAGAAAATGAAGAAGATATTAAATCCATATTTGAACAAGGAGGGTTACAACTGCGTTTGCTGTGCCCCAAACAATCCTGTAGGATTGCATCTTGAGTTTTGGGAAGAGGGTGAGGATGTGCTTACCATCTGGAATCCCGGCGAGAATTACCAGGCTGGATCAATACCCTGCATGGCGGAATCATCAGTATGCTGATGGATGAAGTGGCAGGCTGGGTTATCAACCGCAAACTGCAGACAACGGGTGTGACGATGCAGCTCAACGTGAAATACAAGAAGCCTGTGATGACCACCGATTCGCAGATTACGGTGCGTGGTCACATCGCCAGTCAGCGCCGTAATATCGTCACCATCCACCTGACTCTGGAGAACTCTAAAGGCGAGGTTTGTGATGAGGGCGAAGCCATCTACTTTACCTTTGGTCCTGATAAAGCCAAGGAGATGGGATTCGACAGCTGCAAGGTAGAGGGGGAGGAATAACTCTCCCCACTTGTTTGTAATGCTGGAGTCTTTCTTGAAGTTTTGAAAGTTCTTAAAGTTGATCATGCTCAGTCTGCGTTTAAGAGTTCCTTGAATCACAATTCCCCAGAAAGCCGTTTCCTGCCCATTTTGTGGTCTTCATTGATGACCGGCGCCTGCCATCTATTAAGACCAGCCTCGGTCGTCATAGATGACCGATTTTGGGCACAAGAAGACTGTTCTTTCGATTGCCGGTGCAAAGATACAAAAATTCTAAGCAGAAAGCAAGCTTTTTCCGGTAGAATGTTGGAAAATAGTGCGTAAGTAGCTGATGTGTAGAGGTATAAGTGTTTTTGATTTGTGCATCTGATTGCAAAAGCTGCCTTTGAAATCGTTTTTTGATGTTGGGAAAGCGGTCATTTTCGGTCACGGTCATTTTCGGTCATTTTCAAAAATGATTCGGTCATTTGGGTCTATAGTATATATAAATATATTTATATAATACTATAGGGGGAGATTTGCGCCCCCGAAAACGAAAATGACCGAAAATGACCGTGACCGAAAATGACCGGATTAGGCTTCTGATAGTTATTCGAGAAGAAGAGATGGATGATTGTAATATAATGGTAATCAGCAAATTAGCTTATATTATAGTTTCGGCTTGTACCATGTTTTGTATTGTAGGAACAGCACATATTCATCTTCTCTCTACCCCAGTTTTCTTGCTTTTTTACTAGAATCTTGACAAAAATATATCAAGAAATTCCTCGTTTTTCCCCTTTCATCCTACCTTTTACCCCTCTTATTTTAGCTTTCTGAAGGGGTGGAAAGTGCCATCGGAACCACTTTTTCTTGCTCCTAAGAGCATTTTTCTCCTTCTTTCTCTGTAAAAAAGGTGTATTTTGGTATGCTTGAAAGGGAGGAAAATATAATAATGGCAGGTTCCAAATTAACGCATCAGGAACCTGCCATTTTCTTTCATTTTACGCCAATCTCAGTCTCAGCGAATTAAGCACTACGCTTACGCTGGAGAAGGCCATCAGGCACTTGCCCACATTGGGGTTATCTGGAAATCAATGCCGAAGATATGAAGGGCGCCGGCTGCAACGGGATGCAGATGATATTGTAGATGAACGCCCAGAAGAGATTCTGCCAAATCATGTGAACCGTCTTCTTGCTCAGTTTTACGGCTTCCGGAAGTGCCAAAAGGTCGTCGCTCATCAGTGTAATCTGCGCCACATCCATCGCCACATCCGTTCCCTTTCCTATCGCCATGCTCACGTTGGCAAGGGCCAAAGCCTGGGTGTCGTTGATTCCGTCGCCCACCATCGCTACCTGCTTGCCTTCGTCCTGAAGTTTCTTTACCAATGCCTGCTTGTCGCCAGGCAGCACCTTGCTCTGGTAATGCTTGATGCCGGCTTTCTCTGCCCAGTAGTGAGCCGCTTCCTCCTTGTCGCCACTCATCATATAGACCTCTATTCCCCTTTCCTGCAACTGCTTCATTGCTTCCTGGGCATGAGGCTTGAGGGTCTCTCTCGTCTCCAGATCCAAATCCTCCTGCTTGGTGAAATCGATATTCTGGTTAGGAATGGTGAGGGTGCCGGTCTTGTCGATGACGAGGGCGTTGATCTTGTGGAGATTCTCCAGTGCCGACGCGTCCTTGATGAGAATCTGCGTCTGCGCCGCCTTGCCGATGCCCACCATCAGGGCGGTAGGAGTAGCTAAGCCCATGGCGCAAGGACAGGCGATGACCAATACGGCTACGGCTGAAAGAATGGCCTGCGGAAGAGCAGCGTTGCCGCCTATCAGCCACCATATTATAAAGGTGATAAGGGCGATGGCTGCCACGGCTGGAACGAAAATCAGAGCCGCCTTATCCACGATGCGCTGCACGGGTGCCTTACTGCCCTGTGCCTCCTGAACCATGCGGATGATGTGTGCCAGGGCGGTGTTCTCGCCAATCTGCTTGGCTCTCATGCGGAGCTTTCCCTGACTCGGAATGGTGCCAGCCAGCACGTTGTCGCCTGCCTTTTTCATCGCCGGAGTCGGTTCGCCGCTAATCATCGCTTCATCTACATAGGCAGCATCGGGAGTCATGAAACTCTCTGCCTGGGTAACCACGCCATCTACCGGAATCTTTTCGCCGGCTCTTACCTCTATCATGTCGCCTATCTGAATGGTGGAAATCGGAACTTCCTCCATCTTGTAGTCGTTTGTGCCTTCTATCTTCTCGTAAGTCACCAGTCGGGCGGTTTTCGGCTGCATTCCCATCAGTTGTCGGATGCTGCTCGCCGTACTGTCCTTTGCCTTTTCTTCCAGGCATCTGCCGGTCAGCACGAAGGTGATAATCATCACGGAAGCATCAAAATAAGTGTGCCATTCTATGCCTCTCGCTCCCCATACCATTTCTCCGAAGAAGGTGTTGAAGGTGCTGAAGAGGAAGGCGATGAGGGTGCTGAGTGCTACGAGCGAATCCATGTTTGCCGTATGATGCAGGAGCTGCTTCCAGGCGGAAACATAAAACTGTTTGCCGCAGTAGAGCAGGTTGGCGAGTGCCAGAAGCAGACAGATCTGGTTGGCGAAGGAACTGGTATGATGAGCGAGGCAACGCCATCTGAAATCATATTCTGTTCCATACCCATGGAAATCCAGCCCATGGAGAAACACATGGTCAGGATGGCGAAGAGCCAGGAAGCCAGGGTTCGGCGGCGCAGGAGGGTGAACTCACGGCGGTTGATTTCCTCCACGCTTCTGTCGTTTTCGATAACGAGGTCGTATCCGGCGTTGCTGATTTCCCGTTTCATATCTTCCAGAGAAATGATGTCGGGGTTATAGTCTACCAGGCAGTTCGGCTCGCCAGGGAAACCGAGGCGGAGTTGATGCCTTCTAGCGACTGCAGCTTCTTTTCTACATTGGCAGAGCATACGCTGCAAGCCATGCCTATTACTGGAATTGTTTTCTTCATCTGTTTCTTATATAAATGTTCTGAATTCTATAAGCAGAAGCTTTCATATCTGCTTTTCTGCCTGCAAAATTACATATTAATTATGGAAGAAAAAAGATTTATGGTAAAAAACTTTCGGCTGCTCCATGAAAATCATGATAATAAGGTAGATGAAAAATGCGATGTTTCAGGTAAGGGCACAAAAAAAGGCAGGTTCCAAATTGCTTTGGAATCTGCTCCATCATTTATGGGAGATGATTATTTGACTTCGATGTTCTTTGTTGTCTTAGCCTCCTCCTTAGGAGTAAGCTTTGGAATCTCGACCTCGAGTATACCATCAGCTACCTTTGCTGAAATCTTTTCACGATCAGCATCCTCAGGCAGCGTATAACACTGCTGGTAGTTGCTGTAAGAGAATTCGCGGCGCAGATAGTGCTCGTGCTTGTCTTCATCCTTGTGTTCCATCTTGTTCTCGATGGCGATGTTCAGATTACCATCGTTATCGATGTTTACACGAACCCACTCTTTCTTCAAACCAGGAGCTGCAACCTCCATGATGTAATTCTTATCTGTCTCCTTGATGTTAATGGCAGGAGCAGTAGCATTCATACGTGACATTACTTCGGTATTGAATAAAGTATCATCAAAGAAGTTACTCAACCAATCTGAATCATTATTTCTACGTGCTAACAACATAATTAAAACCTCCAAATTTTATTTTACTCGTCCTCTCGGTTCCTTACGGCTCCGTCGGGATTTCTGCTTGTTAATATTCTTGTTATTTTTTTGCTTTCGCCTCGAAACTCCGTTGTTCTTCCGAACCCCTTTATCTTTTGGCTTCAGCTTTCACTCTCTGTTTTTGCAACTTATGTGCCAGCGGACTGAAAGTGGTAATGTTGGCACGAAAGGATAAATATTTTAAACTTTTCTGCCAGATGATGCGGTTATCTCAACAAAAAAGTGTAACTTTGTCACCAACTTGAAAATCAAAGCATAAATCGAATAAATAATATAAGATCAATGAAGAAACAACTATTTTCTATGGCGATGCTGATGGCGATATCGCTTTCTGCCAGCGCACAGCAGCTTCTTCCTTATCAGAATGCCAACCTTTCTGCTGAGCTAGAGCCAACGATTTGCTTTCCCGTCTTACCCTGGAAGAGAAGACGAAGTTGATGATGGATACTTCTCCGGCTATCGCCCGATTGGGCATTCCGCAGTTTCAATGGTGGAACGAGGCGCTGCATGGAGTGGGAAGAAACGGATTTGTTACCGTTTTTCCTATCACGATGCACATGGCGGCTTCGTGGGACGATACCTTATTATATAAGGTGTTTACTGCCGTGAGCGATGAGGCAAGAGCCAAGCGCAGGAGGCGAAGAAGAGCGGCAACATCAAGCGCTACCAGAGTCTGAGCTTCTGGACTCCGAACATCAATATCTTCCGCGACCCACGATGGGGGCGTGGACAGGAAACTTATGGAGAAGATCCTTATCTGACCACAAGAATGGGACTTGCCGTGGTGAATGGATTGCAGGGACAGACCTTCGAACGCAAACCGATGTCGGCTCCGGGAGTTCTGGCTACGCCTTCCTCACAGGCTCCCCAATACGTCAAGCTCCTAGCCTGTGCCAAGCATTTTGCCGTACATAGCGGTCCGGAGTGGAACAGGCACAGTTTCAATGTAGAGGATTTGCCTGAGCGGGATTTGTGGGAGACTTATCTGCCTGCCTTCAAATCGCTGGTGCAGGATGGAAATGTGGCAGAGGTGATGTGCGCCTATCAGCGGATTGACGGAGCGCCATGCTGCAGCAATGCCCGATATGAACGTCAGATTCTTCGTGATGAATGGGGATTCAAGGGATTGATTACTTCCGATTGCGGAGCCATCAACGACTTTTATGTGCCTGGCCGACATGGTACGGCGAAGACTCCGGCTGAGGCTACGGCGCAGGCAATTGGTGCCGGAACCGACGTGGAATGCGGAAGCGTTTACCGTTCGCTTCCTGAGGCGGTGAAGACGGGAATGATCAGCGAGGAAAAGGTGAACGAGAGCTTGAAGCGCCTGCTGATAGCCCGTTTCCGCCTGGGTGATTTCGATCAGGACGAGAACGTGCCTTGGACTCAGATTCCATCTTCCGTCATCGCCAGCAAGGCGCATAAGGATTTGGCAGAGAAGATGGCAGAAGAGGGAATCGTGCTTCTTCAGAACCGGAACAATCTCCTGCCGATGAAATCAGCAGGAATGAAGATAGTCGTGATGGGGCCGAATGCCAACGATTCCATCATGCAGTGGGGCAACTATTCGGGTTATCCTACTTCTACCACAACCATCCTGCAGGGCATCAGAAAATATGTAAAGGATGCCAAGTATATTCCTGCCTGCACGTTGACCGGAAATGAGGTGACGGAAAGCAAATTCAATCTCCTGACTTCTACTGATGGCAGCAAGGGTATGAAGGCTACTTATTGGAACAATTCTGAGATGAAGGGCGAGCCGGTGGCTACAGCATGATGACTTCGCCTATCAACCAGAGCAATGGCGGAAATACCGTCTTTGCACCAGGCGTGAACCTTACCAATTTCTCTGCCCGATACGAGGGCGTATTTACTCCGGAAAAGGATGAAACCTTGAATATCAAAATGGGGTGCGATGATGGTTACCGGCTCATCATTGATGGCGATACGGTGGCGGATGTATGGAAGGGACGTGCCCGTGTACAGATGCTCAACAAGCCAATCTCTGTAAAGGCTGGAAAGCCGGTGAAAATTCAGGTGGATTATTTCCAGAAGACCGATATGGCGGTGATGCAGTTTGACATTGTGAAGAACTATACGCCAACCGAGTCTCAGCTTCTGGCTGAGGTTGGCGATGCTGACGTGGTGGTATTCGTAGGTGGAATCTCTCCTAGTCTTGAGGGTGAGGAGATGAAGGTTTCTGAGCCGGGTTTCAAGGGTGGCGACAGAACCGACATCGAGTTGCCTCAGGCTCAACGCAAGGTGATGGAGATGCTGCATCGGGCTGGCAAGCGAGTGGTGTTCGTCAACTGTTCGGGCAGTGCCATCGCCATGGTTCCTGAAACAGAGAATGCGGAGTCTATCCTTCAGGCTTGGTATCCGGGCGAACGGGGTGGAGAAGCCGTGGCAAAGGTTCTCTTCGGTGAGGTGAATCCATCGGGCAAGCTTCCGGTAACCTTCTATAAGAGTACTTCCGATCTTCCTGATTTCCTTGATTATACGATGAAGAATCGTACCTACCGTTATTTCAAGGGCGAAGCTCTCTTCCCATTCGGTCATGGATTGAGCTATACATCTTATGAATATGGAAAGCCGGCATTGAAGAAAGTGAAGAATGAAGAACGAAAAGTGAAGAATTCTTCGGCTTATTCCTTGAACTTCTCTTTATCTAATAAAGGTAATAGGGAAGGAACGGAAGTAGCGCAGGTTTACATCCGTAGAATGGATGATGCTGAGGGACCTATCAAGACCCTGAAAGCCTTCAAGCGCATTACTTTGAAAGCGGGCGAAAAGCAGCAGGTAACCATCAGTCTGCTTCGCCAGAGTTTCGAGGGTTGGGATTCCCAGACCAATACCATGCGTGTGGTTCCCGGCAAATATCAGATATTCGTAGGTGGTTCGAGTGCTGAGGCTGCGAAGAATGTGTAGAAGTGAAAGTGAAATAAAATGCTGATATAAAAAGAGAAAGCTCGCCAGGACTTTGAGGGTCTTGGTGAGCTTTTCTTCTGTCTTAACTCTTAAGCCTCCGGTTTTTTTGAAGTTTTTTCAAGAAAACGTACTTTGAATCACTCTTTTTTATTATATTTGCAATCGAAAATCGAATTGAACCTTGACTAAACGATGAAATAGTTATGGAACAGAACTTAAAAACCATATTTTATGCGATGGGTGCGATGATTCTTGCACCCCAAACCCTCTGTGCTCAGTCTGTGAACATCGAAGGCCTAGACTCCTTGCGCTTATCAGGTTCGGTGGGTGTAGTGGAGCCTGAACTTCTGAAGAAGGGTGTGCTCAATAATGCCCTGGATGCCTTGAGCGGACAGACGGCAGGTGTTAACGTCACTACCAATGGTCTTGACCGTATTGCTATGTTGAACTCCGTCCGGGTTCGCGGTACAACTTCTATCATGGGCGGCAATGATCCTCTGGTGATTATTGATGGTGTAACTTCTGATGTGGCGACGCTTGCTACAATCTATCCCGCCGATATAGAGAGCTTTACAGTACTGAAGAATGCCAGCGAAACGGCACTCTATGGTTCCCGAGGTGCTTCGGGCGTTATCCAGGTAAAAACCAAGAAGGGTACGGGTAAGGGATTTCAGATTTCTTACGAGGGAAACTATGGTATAGAGGCGATGTACAAAAGTATGGAGATGCTCAATGCCGCCGAATACATAGCTGCTGCACAGAAGTATGGGCTGGAGTATAACAATAAGGGATATGATACCAATTTCCGCAAGGCGATTACCCGAACCGGAAATATCCAGAACCATTATCTGGCCTTCAGCGGTGGCTCTCCGCAGAGCAACTACCGCGCTTCTTTTGGCTATATCGACCATAACACGATTATTCGGAGCAAGGGCTATCGTAATCTGGTGGCTAAGATTGATGTCACCCAGAAGGCGTTTGGCGATAAACTGACGGGAGATTTCGGCGTGTTCGGTTCGTCTTTCAAGAACAATGATATCTTCGACAGTCAGACGCTTTTCTATTCTGCCGATGCCATGAATCCTACTTATCCTTATGATAAGCTGAACGGCAGTTGGGTGAAGAATGGGGCTGCATCTCAGGTGAATCCTCCCGGTGCCGTGCTCAAGGAGCGTAATGATACGAAGAACATGAACTTCAATGCTCATCTGAAGTTGAACTATGATATGACAAATTCTCTGAGTGTTTCTGCTTTCGGAGCATACAGTTATGCTTCCAACGAGAACAACCAGTTCTGTCCTACCTGGCTTTGGGCGCAGGGCAATCTCTATCGTGGGGAGTTCAAGAGCGAGGACTGGCTTGCCAATGTATCGTTTAACTATCAGCATTCGTGGGGAATCCACAATCTGAAGGCAATGGTGGGTGCAGAATATCAGAAGGATATCCGAACGGGATTCTGGACTTCTGCGAAGGGAATCACCAACAACGACATGTATTACCATAATATAGGTGCTGCTGCATCACGGCCTTTCGGTGGGACAGACAGCAAGTACGAAGATCCGACCCTGGCTTCTGTGATGGGCAATGTCGACTACACCTTATATAATAAGTATAGTCTTTCGGTTTCCATGCGTGGCGATGGTTCTTCGATGGTGGGCAATGACCATACCTGGGGTTTCTTCCCATCCGTCTCTCTTTCCTGGGATATGAAGCAGGAGAAATGGCTCCGTTCTCTCAAGGAATTTACCATGCTGAAACTGCGTACGGGCTATGGACGCTCAGGTAATCTTGGCGGAATATCTTCTTATACCACTTTGAATACGGTGCGGCAGAATGGTATTGTTTCGGTGAGCAGTTCTCCTACGGTTACGATGGGAATGATTAGCAATAACAATCCTGATCTGAAGTGGGAAACCCGCGCTACCTGGAATATCGGAGCTGATTTGGGATTGTGGAACAACCGGCTGGTTCTGACGGCAGAATATTACTATTCCAAGACCACCGACATGCTCTATGCCTATGATGTGCCGGTTCCGCCTTTTGCCTATGATAAACTGTTGGCAAACCTGGGTTCTATGAGCAACCAGGGTTTGGAGGTCGGTGTTTCCTTCACTCCTATCCAGAAGAAGGACATGGAACTGAATATCAATATGAATCTCTCCTGGCAGAAGAACAAACTCCTCTCGCTGAGTGGTGAATATGACGGAATGCAGATGTCGGCAGCCGATATTACTGCGATGGGTGCCTTGTCGGGTGCCGGTCAGCATGGTGGTTACAACAATGTGGTCTATCAGATAGTTGGTCAGCCTTTGGGTGTATTCTATCTTCCTCATTGCAAGGGAATTATAGAAGATGGAAATGGGCATTACCGCTATGATATCGAAGATTTGGACAAGAACGGAACCGTAGATTTGAGTGATGGCGGTGACAGATATATTGCCGGTCAGGCTACTCCTAAAGTAACGTTGGGTTCCAATATCAGTTTCCGTTATCGCGACTGGTATCTTTCATTGCAGATGAACGGAGCCTTCGGACATAAGATATTCAATGGTACGGGCTTAGCCTACACCAATATGTCGAGTTTCCCGGATTATAATGTGCTGAAGGGAGCTCCTGAGAAGAATATCGTTGACCAGAATGTTTCTGATTATTGGCTGGAGAAGGGCGATTATCTCAACTTAGAGAATCTCACGCTGGGCTATGATATCCCTATCCGAAAGGGTGTGGTGCAGTCGCTCAGAGTTTCGGCGAGTGTCAACAATCTTGCCACCATCAGCAGTTACAGCGGCTTGACTCCGATGATTAACAGCTACGTGGTGAACAGTACGATGGGTATTGATGATAAGCGGACTTATCCTGTTTACAGAACCTTCTCATTGGGTTTAAGTGTTCAATTCTAAAATCAGAAAGTTATGAAACGATATAGATTTTTATTTCTGCTGCTGGCGGCATTGTCTATGACATCCTGCCTGGACGAACATCCTAAGGATCAGTTGGACGAGGATGCCATCTATGGTTCTGCATCTGATATTTATATCAATGCCGTGGCTTCTCTCTATAATTATATAGGTGGAGCTAACGAGAGTGAGGGCCTCCAGGGCACCTGCCGTGGCATTTACGATTATAATACGCTGACCACCGATGAGGTGATGATTCCGATTCGAGGCGGCGACTGGTATGATGGTGGCCTCTGGAATGCCATGTACCAGCATCGGTGGAGTGCCGATGACCAGTCTCTTTATGATACGTGGAAGTACCTTTATAAGGTTATCGTGCTGACTAATAAGTCTTTGGATATTATCAGCAACAAGTCGGCCCTGCTTTCTGCCGCACAGCAGGAGGAATATCGGGCTGAGATAAGAGCCATCCGGGCTATGTTCTATTACTATGCTATGGACATGTTCGGTCGGGTTCCATTGGTCCTTTCCAGTGCAGAACAGCTCCATTCCAGCCTGTTCCAAGGTCAGACAGATCGCAGTTCTATCTTCCAGTTTGTCTTTCAGGAGTTGCAGCAGGTATTGCCTTCACTTCCCGACCAGCACAGCAATAAGGAAGGCAATTATTATGGTCGCATCACCGGCCGGTAGTCAACTTTCTGTTGGCGAAGTTGGCTTTGAATGCAGAAATCTATATGTATGATGACTGGACCAGGGTTATGCGAGCCGTCCGAAGGGAAGTAACATTCATTTCTCTGTGCCAGCTTCTGATGCCTCTTTGCGCAATGGCGATAAGGTGAACTGCAGGAAGTTGAATGCCTGGGAAACCTGCATTTATTATTGTGATAAACTGGCAGAAGAAGGCTATGACCTGGAGTCGGATGATTCATTCAATTTCTCTACGCATAATGAGACATCGAAGGAGAATATCTTCACGATTCCGATGGATAAGAATATCTATACCAACCAGTTCCATTATCTCTTCCGCTCTTACCATTATACGCATGGCGGTGTCTTGGGATGGGGAAGTGAGAATGGTACCTGTGCCACGATTTCTACGATGAAAGCCAATCATTATGGCGAGGTTGATGAAGATGCCCGTTGCAAGATGAACTTTGTGGCGGGAGTGGTAAAGGTAGATGGTCATGAACTGCTGATGGATAATGGAAAGCCGTTGGAGTATCAGCCTTTTGAAGTGGCTCAAAACCTGACCAACAGTAAGTTTGTCAAGACGGCTGGAGCGAGGATGGCGAAGTATGAGGTGGATAGAACCTCTTATATGGACGGCAAGTTGCAGAGTAACGATATAGTTCTTTTCCGCTATGCAGATGCTTTATTGATGAAGGCAGAGGCAAAGGTCCGAAACGGAGAGAATGGTGATGGGGAGTTGAATAGGATTCGTGCCCGTGTGGGAATGCCTTACCGTAAGGCTACGCTCGATAACATTCTGGAAGAGCGGTTGCTGGAGTTGGTATGGGAAGGATGGCGTCGTCAGGATCTCATCCGTTTCGGCAAATTCACCGGTGCCTACGATCTCCGTACGCCTCTTCAGGGTGAATCCTCCGGCTACACCACAGTCTTCCCGATTCCTCAGAAATGCATCGATTTAAATTCTGAATTGGTACAGAATAAGGGATATGTCAATATTTTGAAGTAAAGAAACTTGAATAGAGTATATGAAAAGAGATCAGCTCTTATCAGAAGCATCTGTTTTTGAAAGTTTTTCCAAAAAAGGTTTGTGGTTTCAGGAATAATGGCTAATTTTGCGGGCTGAAAGGGAAATCGCTTGATAGGCGATGATTCTTGGAATGATATAATATAAATAGGATATGGATAGGAAAAATGATGGCCTCAGACTGATGGATGGGGCTGGATATAAGAAGATAATAATTGCTTGCGACTCTTATAAGGGCTGCCTTTCGAGCAGAGAGGTGAATGAGGCGATTGCTTCGGGAATAAAGGTCTGGAATGCGGATGCTGCTTCTCCCGAAATCATTACCCTGGAAATGAGTGATGGGGGAGAGGGTATGCTCGATGCTTTTCTCTCGGCGATGAAGGGAGAGCGAGTGAGGATTCATGCCCATGATGCGCTGATGAGATGGATTGAGGCGGAATACGGAATCGTGGATGATACGGCGATTATCGAGATCGCGCAGACCGCAGGACTGGCTCTGATTGAGCCTGAACAGCGCAACCCGATGAAGGCTACTTCCTGGGGCGTGGGCGAGATGATAATGAATGCTTATCGCCGGGGCGTGCGCCGTTTCATCGTGGGCTTGGGTGGCAGCGCCACATCCGATTGCGGCATTGGAATGCTCAAGGCGATGGGCGACGACTGGAAGAAAATCCGACAGGAATGCAGCTTTGTGCTGGCTTCGGATGTTACCAACCCGCTTTGCGGCGAAAATGGGGCGGCTCATGTCTTTGCCCCTCAGAAGGGAGCTGATGCTAAGATGGTGCAGATGTTGGATGATAGGGCAAGGAAGTTTGCCGAGGTAAGCGCCATTCATTTCGGATATGATAGGAGTGAGGCTCCTGGGGCTGGTGCGGCCGGAGGACTGGGTTATGCTTTCTTGCAATATTTCAATGCAGAGGCTCGTCCAGGGGCTGAACTGCTTTTAGAGAAAATAGAGGTTGATGTGCTCATTCAGGATGCTGATCTCGTGATTACGGGCGAAGGTCATAGCGACCGTCAGACCTTGATGGGGAAGTTGCCGCAAAGAATTCTTGAGCATGTTACCAATCAGAAAATATGGCTAGTATCGGGCGGAGTTAGCGATAGAAAGGCTATGCTGGATGCAGGATTTGATAGAGTTGTTCAGGTTACTCCAGAAGAAATGCCATTGGACGAGGCGATGAAGCCAGAAGTGGCTCGTAATAACATAATAAAGGTAATTCGTGAGCAATTTGCTTTGTAGTTTCAGCTATTATCTGTACCTTTGTAATCGTTTTCAAATAAGGTAAGAATAATGAAGTATATAATTTTTGATTTTGATGGAACCATCGGCGATTCGCAGAGTCTCATTGTGAAGACCCTGCAGGATACGATGCGTGCAAGAAAGCTGGAAGTGAAATCGGATGAGGCTTGTGCCAAGACCATCGGTTTAAGACTGGATGAGGCTTTCGTCTCGCTCTTCGGAATGAGTGCTGAGGAGGGACTGGAATGTGCGGCAACCTATCGCGAAATCTTCCTGGAGAACAAGATGACGATGATCGTGCAGCCCTTTCCTCACGTAATAGAAACCCTGAGAGAGTTGCATCGCTGTGGGTTTGTATTGGGTATGGCCAGCAGTCGAAACCATTGCTCGCTGGATGGATACGTGCATCAGATGCAGCTGGAGGATATATTCTCTTCCATTGTTGCAGGCGATGATGTGGAGCATGCGAAGCCAGCACCTGATATGGTCTTCAAGGCATTGAAGGAGATGAAGGGAACGGCAGATGAAACTCTCGTGGTGGGCGATATGAATTTCGATGTGGATATGGCGCATCATGCCGGCTGCAAGGCCTGTGCCGTGACTTATGGCAACGGAACCCGCCAACAGCTCGCCTCTGCCGAATGGATCATCGATGATTTAGCAGAACTCCTGGAAATCGTAAAAGAATAAACTGAACTCTGAATAAAAAGATAATTTTATCCTTGCTGGAATAAAAAAGCGGATAAAGTTATCTTTTTATTCATTTTTTTATAGTAACTTTGCACCCGCAATTGGTTCGCTGCCACCTTCTGCCGCCTCAGGCAGGATGAGTGCGTAGTGATTAAAAGGGAATCGGGTGAGAAGCCCGGACAGTCCCGCTGCTGTAAGCGTCTTATTGCGGCAAGCACCATGGTCACTGACATTTTTTCGGGAAGATCGCTTGCCATGAGTTTTGCATCTTAAAAGAAGATGCTGGGAGGACGCAAGTCAGAAGACCTGCCGTTGCCATCGGAAACAATATGATGAAAGAGTGTCTTTAGGATAAGAGATTCCGATGATTCTATCCAACCCCGTGGGATGGGTTCGTGATGGAGACACAGATAATAATATAAAAGATAGAATGAATGAAGGCATTGAGGATATTTTGTCTCGGTGGCTTGCTACTGTTGTATGCACAAGTGGGTATGGGGCAAGATTCCATTCGTACCGAGCATTTGCAGGAAGTAAAAGTGAATGCTCGGCAGCACCGGATACTTACGAGCACATCGCCTCTCCAACTTTTGGACAAGGGGGATATGTTAAGGCTCGGCGTTACGGATATGGCCGACGCCTTGCACCGAATGCCAGGCATCAATCTGCGCGACTATGGTGGAGCTGGAGGAATGAAGACGGTAGCTGTGCGTGGATTCGGAGCGGGACACACGGGCGTGAGTTACGATGGTGTGCTGCTCAGTGAATGTCAGGGCGGCGAAATTGATGTGTCCCGTTATTCGCTCGACCAAGTGCAGACTTTGCGACTCACCATTGGCGACAACGACGACATCTTCATCTCGGCCCGGCAAGCTCGGTGGCAGCTTTGCTTGCCATCGAGACCATGAGCGAGATTCCCATCGACAAGCAGCCTCACCTCTCTACTCAGTTGCAGGTGGGGTCCTTCGGATATGTCTCGCCTTATCTGCGCTATGTGCAGAGGTTGTCAGATAGGTTCACCCTCCAGGCGATGGGTGAGTACACCTATGCCGAAAACGACTATCCTTTCATTTTGCACAATGGTAAATATACTACCCATGAGCGAAGAACCAACAGTCGTATGAACTCGGGGCATGGCGAACTGAATATGCACTGGATGATGGGCAGACGAGCCGATGGTATGAGCCGGAACCAATTGTGGGCAAAGATTTACTATTATGACAACGACCGACAGTTGCCTGGCATCGTGAGATATTATACCGATGTAACAGCCGAACAGTTGCACGACCGCAACGCCTTTGCTCAGGCGAGGTGGCAAGCCAGAAGTCTCGATGACCATTGGATGCTGAAGGTGCAAGCCAAGATGAACTGGGCGAGCTCTGCCTATCAGGACACGCTCGTGGCAAATCGGCGCAATGATGCTACCTACTGGCAGAGGGAATTTTATACTTCGGCAGCACTGATGTGGATGCCGGGGGACGGCTGGGCGGTGGATTACTCTGCCGACTGGATGATGAACTCGCTCAACAGCACTCTCGCCACCGACCTGCGACCTCATCGACATGGCATCCTGCAGTCGCTCTCCGCCCGATATGCGAAGGGAAGATGGGTAGCTCTTGCCAGAATATTGGCTTCGGTTTACCTCAACAGCGTGGGGCGCAAGATAGAGACTCAGCAAGGCAGCGCCAATCCTACCAAAGCAGGACAGGCTGCCAAGGATGCACGCCGGCTTTCGCCATCGCTTTCGCTTTCTTATCGGCTCCTGGGGAATGGTACTGCCAGCGATGAGCTTTATCTCAGGGCTTCGTACAAGGACATCTTCCGGGTTCCTACTTTCAACGAGAACTATTTCTTCCATTATGGAAGTTCAGATCTGAAGCCTGAGAAAACCCGACAGTTGAATATCGGGTTTACGTGGAAAAAAACTTCTTCGGGAGATGGGGGAAACGGCGAATCTCTACGTTATAAGGGATGGAATGTTCAAGCAACGCTGGACGGCTATTGCAATCGGGTGACCGACAAGATTGTGGGCGTTCCTTACAATATGTTCGTTTGGCGTACTGTGAACTTGGCACGGGTTGAAGTAGTTGGCGCGGATGCCTCTTTGCGTGGTATCTGGCAGATGGCTCCGGGGCAGCAACTCTCGCTGCAAGGGTCGTATAGCTACCAGCACGTGGTGAATCATACCGACCGCTCGTCCAGATATTATGGCAATCAGGTAGCCTATATCCCTTTGCACTCGGGCAGTATTGCCTTGGGGTGGGAGAATCCCTGGGTGAATGTCTCGCTCCATGGACAAGGAATGAGCAAGCGATGGGCCAACAATGAGCACTATGACGGCACCGAAGTGGGTGGTTACTGGGACATGGGGTTGACGCTCTATCGTCAGCTGGACGGACTGACTCTTTTGGGGAAATCCCTGAGAGGTGTGAAGGTCAGGATGGATGTGAAGAACCTGCTGTCTGAGCAGTATGAACTCGTAGGGCATTATCCGATGCCTCGCCGCAGCTGGATGTTAAGCATCGGGTATAACTTCTAGATAGTAACAAATTAGATTCAAATATAAACAGAAAAAGAAAATGAAAAAGTATTTATTAGGTTTGGCGGTGCTCTTGATGGGTACTGCAGTGATGACATCATGTAGCGACGACAACGATGGTCCTGAGACTTATCTCCAGGAGTACAGCACGGGCGCTTATGTCGTGAATTCAGGTAACATGTATAACAAAATTGAGAGCTCTCTCACAGCTATCGACTATGCTTCAAGCACAGCCACACAGAAAGTATTCAAGGCTGCTAACGGTCGTTCGCTCGGTAATACTGCCAATGATGGCATCGTATATGGCAACAAGATTTATCTCGCCGTAGATCAGAGCAACACCATCGAGGTAATCGACAAGAAAACCAAGCAGAGTATCAAGCAAATCAAGACTACAGACCTGCTGGGCAAAGCCGAGGGTGCTGAGCCTCGCCATATCATCGCTGACGGTGGCAAGGTTTATTTCACCACATACGGTGGCTATGTAGCAGCCGTGGACACCACAGATTTTGCTCTTCAGAAGAAGTGGAAGGTGGGCAACTATCCTGAGGGCTTGGTCTTCGGCAATGGCAATCTCTACGTTGCCAACAGCAACTATGCTGCTGGTGGTGGCAACATCTCTTGCATCAATCTTTCCAACGACAATGTAGAGACTAAGAATATCGAGGGCGTGAACAATCCTACCAGCATCTATTATGCATCTAATGTTTTGTATGTTCTCGACAACCCTGTATATGGACCTGCTCCTGACTATGCGGCCACTGGCGAAAATGCCCTACGTGCAGTGAGTTTCGCCGAGGGCAAGTCGCAGAAGGTGGCAGATGGCAACTGTGCTGTATGCGTAACCCCTAGTGCTACAACACGTATGAATGTGGTTCGTCCTTATTTCTATGTGCTCAATGCACCTTTTGGCAGCACTCCTAGCGTGAGTGTGCTCGTAGCAGGAAGTACGCAAGTACAGCCGATGACGCTCTCAAAGATGCCTGTGAGCCCATGCGGCATCTTCGCCGATCCATTGAATGGTCATATCTTCGTGCTCTCTTATAGATTGGGCGATAAAGGCAATCCCGACTATAATGGTAACGGCTATGTAGTGGAGTATGACAGAGCTGGTCAGAAGCAGCATGAGTATGAGACTGGCGTAGGTTCTTGCGCTATGTTCTTTGACTCTGCCTACAAGACAGCATACGCAGAATAAAATGTCGCGAGACAGATGATTATATGATTCATCCAATCCATGGGGAAGTGTCGTTTCGGCGCTTCCCTTTTTTTGTGTGTCGGGCATGTTGTTTTATATATATTTTTTTGCGTCAAACAATTGCCATATTGCCATGTTGATAGATTATCTCTTTGATTACGAATGTGTTATGGATATGGCAATTCTCTGTTCTTCGGTTCTATCTGCCATATATTGCCATAAAAACCAGCGCAATATAGGTGCTTTAGAGGGATTTTGGGGTGAAAACTAAGAGCGCATTGAGCAAAAATCCTTTTTTCCGGTTCAATGCTTGGCTTTTTTCATTTGTTTTTTTGCAATTTAACTGACGACATAGAAGAAATTACGTCCCGACGTAGCATCTGATACGTCCCGACGTAATAATCATTATGTCGCGACGTACTGCCAGATACGTCGCGACGCAGTTTTCTGAACGTCCTGGTTGCATCTGGTAAAGCTTTTGAAAACAGCTGCATAGAAACAAAAAAGGTGTGTCTTTGCCTTAAGACACACCTTTTCTTTTGTTTTTTTATTGTTTCAGATCCGAGTTCTTTTTTCGTTCCCGAATCTTTATTCCTCCATCAACTTGCGGTAGCGACCTTTCTTGATTTCTGTATCGCCCAGGCGGCGCGCCTTGTTGATTTCATACTCAGAATAGCTGCCCTCGAAGAAGAAGACCTCACCATTGCCCTCGAAGGCAAGAATGTGGGTACAGATTCGGTCGAGGAACCAGCGGTCGTGGCTGATAACCACCGCACAACCGGCAAATGCCTCCAAACCTTCCTCCAAGGCACGCAGCGTGTTCACGTCGATATCGTTGGTAGGCTCATCGAGGAGCAATACGTTACCTTCCTGCTTCAATGCTAATGCCAACTGCAGGCGGTTGCGCTCACCACCCGAGAGAACACTGCAGAGCTTGCTCTGGTCGGTGCCCGAGAAATTGAAGCGGCTGATGTAAGCACGTGCATTCACGTCTCTGCCACCCAGACGCAAGGTTTCGTTGCCCTGGGAAATCACCTCGTAAACAGTCTTCTGAGGGTCGATGTCCTTGTGCTGCTGGTCAACATAAGCCAGCTTCACGGTCTCACCCACCTCGAATGTACCGCCATCAGCCTGATCCAAGCCCATGATGAGGCGGAAGAGGGTAGTCTTGCCGGCTCCGTTAGGACCAATCACACCTACGATGCCGTTAGGAGGAAGCATGAAGTTGAGGTCGTTGAAGAGAACCTTTTCGCCGAACGCCTTCTTTACATGCTGAGCCTCGATAACCTTGTTGCCCAGGCGAGGACCATTAGGGATGAAGATCTCCAGCTTCTCCTCGCGCTCCTTCTGCTCCTGGTTGAGCATCTGCTCGTAAGAGTTCAGACGAGCCTTACCCTTAGCCTGACGGGCCTTAGGTGCCATGCGAACCCATTCCAACTCGCGCTCCAATGTCTTGCGGCGCTTAGAGGCAGTCTTCTCCTCCTGAATCATTCGCTTGGTCTTCTGGTCGAGCCATGAAGAGTAGTTGCCCTTCCATGGAATACCTTCGCCACGGTCCAACTCCAGAATCCACTCGCTCACGTCGTCGAGGAAGTAGCGGTCGTGGGTAACGGCGATGACCGTACCCTCATACTGCTGCAGGTGCTGCTCCAGCCAGTCGATGCTCTCAGCATCCAGGTGGTTGGTAGGCTCATCGAGCAGGAGTACATCCGGCTTCTGCAGAAGCAGGCGGCAGAGAGCCACACGGCGGCGCTCACCACCCGAGAGATTGGTAACAGGCCAATCGCCAGGAGGACAATGCAGGGCAGCCATCGCACGCTCCAGCTTGGAGTCGATGTTCCAGGCATCGGTAGCATCGATGATATCCTGCACCTCAGCCTGACGCTGCATCAGCTTGTCCATCTTATCAGGGTCTCCGTAATATTCTTCGAGACCGAACTTATTGTTGATGTCCTCGTATTCTGCGAGTGCATCATAGATTTTCTGCACACCCTCCATCACGTTTTCCTTCACGGTCTTGTTCTCGTCGAGCGGAGGATCCTGAGGCAAGTAGCCCACAGAGTAGCCTGGGCTCCAAACCACCTCTCCCTGGGTAGGTTGCTCAAGTCCTGCGATGATTTTCATCAACGTAGATTTACCGGCACCGTTCAAACCGATGATACCGATTTTTGCTCCGTAGAAGAACGATAGGTAGATGTTCTTCAGAATCTGTTTCTGGTTTTGTGGGATAATCTTAGATACGCCCACCATTGAGAAGATGATCTTCTTGTCGTCAACTGTTGCCATGTATATAAATAAATGTGTATTTGTGAATAAATTGCCGAAATTGGCACTAACAGTTGCAAAGATACATTATTTTTTTGAAATTCTCGCCTTTCTTTCAAAGAAAAGTTGTATATTTGCATTGATAACATCAAATAGAGGCATTTTGTGATGCTTCTTTCATCTTTTAAAAAGAAAGGATATTTATGGATGCAACCTATATAGACCTGACTGTTCGCCTGTCTCTGGCTCTCATTTTAGGAGGAGCGATAGGTATCGAAAGAGAATACCGAGCCAAGGAGGCGGGGTTCCGCACTCACTTTCTGGTAGCCCTGGGTAGTGCACTTTTCTGTGTAGTTTCCCAGTATGGATTTGGCTTTGATCTGAAGGATTCCTCACGTGTGGCTGCCAGGTGGTTTCGGGTATCGGATTCCTGGGCGCCGGTACCATCATCTTCCAGAAGAATGTGGTCAGGGGGTTGACTACGGCTGCTGGTTTGTGGGTGACGGCAGCTATCGGATTGGCTTGCGGAACGGGTATGTATGTGGCTGCAGCTATTACTACGATGATGGTGTTGATGGGACTGGAGGTGCTGAATTATCTGATACCGCAGTTGGGAACCTCTACCATCGAACTGAATTTCTCAGCTCCATCAAGGGACAGCGTGAAGGAATTCATCAGTAAAATCAAACAGAAAGGCATGGAAGTTCATTCTTACGAACTGAAAGAACGGAGATTTTCTAAGGAAGAATTTGTGGAGGCGAGCATTGAAATAAAAGCCAAACGGGGGTTCCATACGCTGGAGATTCTGGATTATATGAATGATTTTTCGGACGTCACGATTTCGACGATTAAATAGAAAGAAAAGATAAAAAGGAGTTAAGACCATCATCTTAACTCCTTTTATCTTTATATGCTTAGAAAATCCTAGCCAGATAGTCGTAATGTTCGCCTTCTGCCACGAGTTCGCCATGCATATCGCAGGTTTCGGCGATGGATTTGAGCAATGGGAAATCTACGTAGAGCCAGTCGAAACAGTCTCCCTTAATGTCTTTGTAAATCATCTGATAATCCACTTCACCATAGTAGGCACCATTCAGATTGATGTCGAAACTTCCGTCTTCATTCTCGTAGATATATTTGAGGTCGGAGGAATCGATAAGAATCTGTCCGCCCTTGTTGAGCAAAGCCTTGAGACGGTTGAAGAGGGTAGGGAGATTTTCTATTTTTCCGGCAATACCCGTTCCGTTCATCAGGAGGAGGATGGTATCGAAGCCTGTTTCCAGATGTTCATCGAAAAGATTGATGCATTCCGCATCCTTTACTCCTCTCAACTTCATCGTTTCGCAACTCAAGGGCGAAATATCTATCGCCTTCACTTCCAATCCCTTCTCCTGCAAGGCGAGCGTATGGCAGCCGCTGCCGGCTCCGATATCCAGTACACGTCCTTTTGTGAGTTGCAAGGCCTTCTGCTCCAGCATCGGCATCTCCTCAACTTTTCTGAAGAGATGTTTCACCGGCATTTCGTCCTCTTCGAACATAGATGATAGCACACGTAATCTTCCTGCTCTTCCCGATTTCTGATAATCAAGGATAGCGGCACCCATCGGGTCTTTGTCTTTTGATAATATCTTTGTATTCATTTATTTTGCAATTTTTGAGTGCAAAATTAATGCTTTTTCATTGAATATGCAAGTTTTGAGGAGATATTCTGCTGCTTCTTAATATTTCTCCTACCTTTTGCTTTTCGCTTTCAAAACTGAATTGCTGATAGATGATAATGGCATTCTGCAAATCTATGATATGAGGAGCCATCAGTTTGAGGCTTTCATCTTGCTGTCGCCAAAAGTGAATATATTCATCATACTGACGGCTTGGGCACAAGAATAGTAACAGCCGAGGCTAGCCACTTCTATCAGGTCGAACTTATTGTCATCAAAGCTTGCCTTCTTCACCTTATTATATAGTTTTGTGAAGGAAGCATCATCGAGACAATAGCCGTAATCCATTCTTCCATCAGGATCACATTTTCCATCGTAGATGGGTGGGGTAGGGTGTTGTGGCTGCTGTACATTCGATGTTTGGCTGTTTAGTTCTATGATTTTTGTATCGTACTGCACAACCTTTCCGTTTCTGTCGAAGAAGACCGTGATGTACTTGGAATCTCCAGACAGATAATTATATTTGTCATATTCCCATTTGTCCCCATACATGTCGAAACTGGTGAGCTTAGGTTTTCCAAGAATGGCTATTACTTCCTGCTTGGTCATTCCCCGCTCCACGTTTCTTTTTCCTTTAGCCGAAGCCGAGAGGCATACGGCAAACATCAATATGGTTGTGGCGATGAGCGCCATTACTTCATTTCTTTTCATAAGCGATACTGTTTTTATAAGTTATTATATTGTTTTATGGTTGCAAAAGTACAGCTTTCTTTTGAAATAAAAAGAGAAGGATTCCCTAAAGTAGAAGGGAAAATCCCTATTTCCGATTTTTGTTATTTGGTTCACTTTTCGGGAATGGCTGTGATTATAAAAAGAGATTATTATTTACTGCTAAAGCCTAATATGACTGAATAAACGCACCGAGACGACTGGGTAAGTAACGAAAGGTATTTAATCAGATTCAATGAACTAATATATTAAGTATACGAAGCCTGTTTCTAGAAGATTCCGACTGCAGTCAGCAGCTCTGCTGAGCCTAGTGACAATACTTTTTAGTTGTACGACTATACCCTTTTTAGTTGTACGACTATACACTTTTTAGTTGTACGACTATACACCTTTTAGTTGTACGACTATATACCTTTTAGTTGTACGGCTATACACCTTTTAGTTGTACAACTATACATCTTTTAGTTGTACGACTATACACCTTTTAGCTGTACAACTGTATACCAACTTTAGGGTCGAACCTTGAAGCTAATAAGTTTACGGCAAGACTTCTGCTCCATCATTTCCTCAGCAAGGAGAATATGGAATGGTTGGCTCAATATGCCGAGTTTGGTTTGGTGAATGAGCAGAAGCTGGCTCTAGTCTTCGTGAGAGAAGTGGGTGCGATAGATAATGCTACGTATCGCCAGCTGGATTCTTCGGTTACTCATGCCCGTGCACGCTTGGAGATTCATAAGCTCTGGGAACTTGGTTTTATCGGGAAGAAAGGGCAAGGTCGTAACACTTACTATATAAGAACCTCCAAGGTGGTATCCTTTGGAGAAAGGTTACGACCTCAGAACGAAAGGTTACTACCTCAGCATGGTACATTGGGAGAAAAGATACCACCTCAGCATGGTACATTGGGAGAAAAGATACCACCTCAGCATGGTACATTGGGCAAAAAGATACCACCTCAAGGCGAAAAGATACCACCTCAGCATGGTACATTTGAGATCGAAAGCCAACCGAAAAGTCGTAACGAATTACTGAGGGAACTTCCTAAAGGGCTCCAAGAACGAGTTGCAAAACTAGGAAAGTGGGCATCTCGGGAAAAGGTTAGTCAACTCCTTGTAGATTTATGCGCTTTTAAGCCTTATAGCTACGAAGAGCTTGCTTTGATAATTCAAAGAGCGGCCAAGCCTATGAAGGATAAGTACATAAAGCCTTTACGATTAGCAAACAAGCTTTTCTATTGGATTCCTGAGATGATTAATCATCCACTGCAAAAGTATGTTGCTGACCTTCGATGGCGAGAAGTAATACAAAGAAAAAATAAAGAAAAGTCCGTGTGGTATTTACTTATCCATGGACTTTTGGTTCTTATTTGTACTGATGTTGGTAACTACTCTTTTACCTTTGTATCAGGGCAACTTCATGATACTTGTGCATATGACAGTTAGTATACTTAAAAATATTAAAATATTCTCCTTTTGTTTGTTATTTGGATTTCTTTTTATATATTTGCTGTCAAATGGCATGCAATAGTGCTAGCCATAATTTAAAGAAAAAAGCATGAGTAAAGAAGTTAATGTTCTTCACTATTGTGGGGATGTTTAAACAAAGTTGTTGATGAAAGTCTTCCTAAAGGAGCTTTTAGATGTCCTCTTATTGCTGGTATTATTCAAACTGATATTGTATGGTATAATACAGATGCTACTGATTGCGTTAGAGATGGGCGATATCGTAGTAAATATTGTTAGTGATATGGCTGCTTTTTATGTTTGAAAAGTAGAATACAATTGTTGCAGATTCTTATCAAAAAAAACTCTTGTCGTTGTAATGGAGTCACACTTCAAGAGATAGATAAAGTACTCCTAAAATTTATAATTATGTTCGATAAGGAAATAATTGAAAAGGTTTTGGGTAAGCTCTTCCTCTAATGAATTATGATTCTTGTTATGTTCGTATGGATAAATGTGGCGCTTTGATATATTTTGAAGAATATGGAAATCGGAAAAGTGAATATGGTTGGGAAATAGACCATATTGTTCCGATTTCTAAAGGTGGTACAGATAAAATCGAAAACCTTCAGCCCTACAATGGGAAAATAATGTTACAAAAGGTGATAATTGTATCAATGTTTGTAAAGTAAAGGCTGAGAATGGACTGTTCCTTATTGGGATGTCTTGTTGGAATGAGACTATTTGGCGAGTGTTAGAGGAAAGTGATAAACTCCCCCTAACTCTCTTTGATTATATGTTTTTTTCTATTTGTTATTTATGCATTGTCTCATATTGTTGAAATGTTTGACAATTTGTGTGCCGTAAAAATAACAGCCACAGTATTTTTGTACATGATAGTATTCTAATATGCTTTTTATCTTTGTCCATATCATATCTTTTTTATTTTTTTCGATAAAAAAGAATTCGTAATATTCGTTTATAAGATGATGTATATGATCTTGTCTTGAGTATTTCTTTATGGCATTATTTTTATCTTCATTTGTTTGTTCTAAATTTTGTTTAGAAAAATCAACTTCGTCAGCACTACGACCATTACAAGTGTAATATCTTAAGTCGTGACATAAAGGTAGCAAAGACCTTATATAAGAATCAGAAGATTCAATGCTTCTTACTTCTTCCATAAAATATTGATCGTCTCTTCCTAAGCGGCTTTTATACCAAGCTGATTCTACAACTTTATAAGTTTGTAATTCTTTGTCAATATCAAAATTAGAAACATATGAGTATATTTCCATAAACTTACTTGTACTGTCTTTATCAGAAGGGAAATATCCTTGTTTTATTTCTTTTAGTTCTAAAAAACAATTAAAAAGTTCCCCCATTTCAGCACTTAACACACATTTTAGGTATTTTTGTTCATCCTTGTTATTTACTGGATAATATAAACATTTAAAGCCAGCACTAATTTGAACAAATGGCAATAAGGACTGCATTTCTTCTTGATAATAATCCCCAACTAATTTAAAGGATGATAATTCTATTATTCCAAAAGCTTGATTGCAATCATTCTTTTTAAGCAAATATGCTACAAAAGAGTTCTCTTGTAAAGAGAACTCTGATTCTTTTTTAAAATAACTTACTATTGGAAATCCCATCTTGGTCATAGTATTCCCACTATAAGTTGAGCGGGCATAACCTAAAACAATGCCAAAACAATCTTTCTTTTTACATTGTAAAACTATTCCGATATGTATATTCATAAGGTGAAGTTTTTTCTTTTAGTTTCATGTCGTAACGAAAAGATTATTAAAAAATAGGAGATAAGAGAGCAAGTATTTTTGTTTCTTATCTCCTATTGTTATTTCTTATTCTTTATTTATGCCTTGAAGCTCTCCAAGTCTTCTGCCTTGAAGTTCTGGATGTATGCTGAATGGCCGAGAACTTCCTCCTCTGCCATGCGAACATATACGTTGGCACTCTTGGCAAACATCTCTGGTGCCTTGGTAGCATCGTCGAGGATGAGGAGAGACATTACGATGTCGCCAGTCATGTTGTAGAGACGGCGAGCCAGGAAGTCGTGAACTGCCTGATCGTTTGCCTCCTTCACCTTGTTGATGGCAGCCTCGTAAAGTTCTACGAGCTTGGCTACACGCTCCTTCAATGCCTTCAAATCATCTGATACCTCATTCTCCAACATCTCCTTGATAATGCTGAGATAAGTACCGTTGGTGATGTAGCGGATGGCTGCAACAACCTGAAGCTGGGTGGTTCCCTCGTAGATAGAGAAGATGCGGGCATCACGGAACAGGCGCTGGCACTTGTACTCCATGATGAAACCAGAACCACCGTGGATGCTGATGGCATCGTATGCATTCTGGTTAGCATACTCTGAGTTCATACCCTTTGCCAATGGAGTAAATGCATCAGCCAAGCGGGTATATTTCTTCATCTCCTGACGCTCCTCTGGAGTGAGCTTAGTGTCGCGGGCGATGTCTTCCAAAGCCTTGTAGATATCTACGTAGCGAGCGCAGCAGTAGAGGAGTGAACGACCTGCATCCAACTTAGCCTTCATTCTTGAAAGCATGTCGTATACAGCTGGGAAGTTGATGATCTTCTCACCAAACTGAGCACGCTCCTTGCATAAGCCAAGCCCTCATTGTAAGCCTCCTGCTCAACACCTACACTCTGAGCTGCAATACCCAGACGGGCACCGTTCATCAGAGCCATCACGTACTTAATCAAACCGAGACGGGTGTTACCGCAAAGCTCTGCCTTGGCATTCTTGTAAACCAACTCGCAGGTAGGAGAACCATGAATACCCAACTTGTGCTCGATGTGACGGACAGTTACGCCGCCATCACGCTTGTCGTAGATGAACATAGAAAGACCACGACCATCCTTGGTGCCTTCCTCTGAACGAGCCAGAACCAAGTGGATGTCTGAGTCACCATTGGTGATGAAACGCTTCACACCGTTCAGACGCCATGTGCCGTCCTCATCCTGTGTAGCCTTCAGCATTACGCGCTGCAAGTCAGAACCAGCATCAGGCTCTGTCAAGTCCATACTCATGGTCTCGCCTGCGCAGATGCGAGGGATGTACTTCTGGCGCTGCTCCTCAGAACCGAACTCATAGAGTGTATCGATACAGCTCTGGAGCGACCAGATGTTCTGGAAACCGGCATCGGCAGCAGCAATGATTTCAGAAGCCATAGAGAAGATGGCGTTAGGCAAGTTCAAACCGCCGTAACGACGAGGCATTGACAAGCCCCAGAGGCCAGCCTTGCGGGTAGCATCGAGGTTCTCGAATGTCTTGCTGGCATAGATCATGCGACCGTTTTCCAAGTGTGGACCTTCGAGGTCAACATCCTCAGAGTTTGGTTCGATGATGTTAGCAGCTACATCGCCGGTAATATCCAGCAATCGCTTGTAGTTCTCGATGGCATCCTCGTAGTTTACTGGAGCATCTTCAAACTGGTCTTTTTCTACATAATTTCTTTCCTTCAAGTCCACAACACGCTTCATGAGCGGATGATTCAAGTGGAACTCTATCTCAGGATGGTCTGTATAATAATTAGCCATTTTGCTTTTCTTATTTAAATAATGTGTAATGCAGATTACTTAGAATTCTGCTTGTAGTACTTGATGAGCTTAGGAACCACATCTTCAACATTGCCGTTGATAACGTAGTCGGCAATCTTGTTGATTGGAGCATCAGGATCGTTGTTTACAGAGATGATGATGCCTGAATCCTGCATACCGGCGATGTGCTGAATCTGACCAGAGATTCCGCAGGCGATATAAACCTTAGGATGAACGGTAACACCAGTCTGACCAATCTGACGGTCGTGATCTACCCAACCTGCATCTACTGCAGCACGAGAAGCACCTACCTCACCATGGAGGAGATGAGCCAATTCGAAGAGCTGGTCGAAGCCTTCCTTGCTTCCTACGCCATAACCGCCGGCTACGACGATGGCAGACCCCTTCAGGTTGTGCTTGGCAGCCTCTACGTGGTGGTCGAGTACCTTTACTACGAAGTCCTCAGCAGGAACATACTTGCTTACCTCAGGGTAAACTACTTCCTTCTTGCACTCACCCTCGTAGATGCTCTTCTGCATCACGCCAGAGCGGACTGTAGCCATCTGTGGACGGTGGTCTGGGTTTACGATAGTAGCCACGATGTTACCACCGAAGGCAGGACGAATCTGATAGAGCAGACCCTCATAGTGCTTGCCGCTCTTCTTATCGTCGTAATCACCAATCTCAAGTTCTGTACAGTCGGCGGTAAGACCGCTGGTCAATGAAGAAGAAACACGAGGACCGAGGTCGCGACCGATAACGGTAGCACCCATCAATGCAATCTGAGGCTTCTCCTCCTTGAAGAGGTTGACGAGAATGTCTGTATGAGGAGCTGAAGTATATGGGAACAAACCCTCAGCATCGAAAACAAATAATTTATCTACACCATAAGGGAGAATCTGATCCTCTACCTGACCCTTGATGCCGGTACCAGCCACGATGCATGGAGCTCCACGCCCTGCTGGTTAGCGAGCTTACGACCCTTGGTGAGCAATTCCTGAGATACCTCGGCAACGGTTGTGCCTTCTACCTCGCAATATACAAATACGTTGTTCATTGTCTTTTCAAAATTATCCGATAATACTTTCGTTCAACAATTCCTTCATCAGTCCGTCGATGTCTTCATCGCTGCTGGTCAAGGTCTTGCTTTCCTTAGCCTGGAACACGATGTTCTTCACGGCCTTCACCTTGGTAGGTGACCGCTCAGACCGCACTGTGCAGGGTCGCCATTTACATCGGCAACGCTCCACTGGTTCAGGGTGAGGTAAGGGCGCTCTTCATAGAGGTTGGCCCAAGGCTCATCACCCTTGCGCTCCATAGGCAGGTAGCGTATTTATATTTCATTACGAGCTTCACGTTGCATGGGCGACATGGAGCAGCACTTCCGTTTACGGTAATTACCAATGGCAATGGGGCCTCAACAGTCTCCACACCACCATCAATGAGGCGGCGGATTGTAGCCTTGCCATCCTCTACCTTGAGGATTTCCTCTGCGTAGGTTACCTGGTTCAATCCCAACTTCTGAGCCACCTGCGGACCTACCTGGGCTGTATCACCATCGATAGCCTGGCGACCACCGATCACGATGTCAACGTCACCAATCTTCTGGATACCAGTAGCAAGGGCATAGGAAGTAGCCAATGTGTCAGCACCGGCAAAGAGACGGTCGGTAAGCAACCAACCCGTATCAGCACCACGATAAAGACCCTGGCGGATGATTTCTCCAGCACGTGGAGGACCCATGGTCAAAATACCAACTGTAGAACCTGGATTCTGCTCTTTCAATCGGAGAGCCTGCTCCAAAGCGTTCAAATCTTCAGGATTGAAGATTGCAGGAAGGGCAGCGCGATTTACTGTGCCTTCGGCGGTCATCGCATCCTTACCCACATTTCTTGTGTCAGGTACTTGCTTGGCAAGTACTACGATTTTTAAACTCATATTTTTAAAAATGGTTATTGTTATAATTTCCTAAGTTTGTTAGTGCTCAGTACTCAAGTTGTACGTCGTCTAGTGCGATTGTCAGACTTGCTATCGTCTAATAAGTTACTGTCCAATGTTCAATTTGGGACAAAACACGGGGGCAAAAGTAACACTTTTTTATGGCTTACGCAAATATTTTATTAAAAAAATGCACATTTAGTCTTGCTTTGTGCGCAAAACGCAAGAAATGTGCAAGTTTTTTAGAACGTCCGTACTTAACTTTGCTGGCTTATTCAAAGCTCTTGAGTCGAGCGATATATTTGCCCAGAATGTCGAATTCGATATTCACTACCGTTCCCACTTCGATGTCGCAGAAGTTGGTATTCTCTCTGGTATAAGGAATAATAGCAACGGTAAATGTGTTGTCTGTAGGATCACAGACGGTGAGCGAAACACCGTTAACGGTAACGCTGCCCTTGTCCACCGTGAAATAGCCTTTTCTTGCCATTTCCTTATTGAGCTCATATTCGAAAGTAAAATAAGTAGAGCCATCAGCGTCTTTCATTGCGATACATTTGGCAGTCTCGTCCACGTGTCCCTGTACGATATGACCATCCAGACGGCCGTTTATCACCATAGAACGCTCTACGTTCACCTTGTCGCCCACCTTGAGCAGACCGAGGTTACTGCGGTCCAGGGTTTCCTTCATGGCGGTAACGGTATAGGTACCATCTTTTATTTCCACTACGGTGAGGCAGACGCCGTTGTGCGCCACGCTCTGGTCGATGCCGAGTTCATCTACGAACGAACATTTCAGGGTAAAGTCGATGTTCTCCTTATCCTGCTTAATCGCCACAACAGTGGCCATTTCTTCTACGATTCCACTAAACATATATTCTATTTTTATTTGGTTTCATTATTATTTAAACTGCAAAGATATTGCATTAGCTTGAAGCAACCAAATTATTTAAGTTCTTTTGATAAAATAATCGAGATATATTTGTTTAATTGCCATATTTTTTATATTTTTGCACATTATAATATATGCACATGATAAATGTGATATACATGTCTTTTCAAAACTCCACCGAATATGAAGAATAATGAAGACTATATAATAAGGTATAGGAGCAGCAAAATTAGTTAACACAGTTTAGGTAACAATAAAAACATTTGAAGACAATGGAAATCAAGGAAGGATATATGCCCTTCATGGGCTATCAAACATATTATCGTATTGTGGGTAAAACGGAGGAGGGCAAGAGCCTATCATCCTCTTGCATGGTGGACCAGGCAGTACCCACAACTATTTTGAGCTCTTGGATAGAGTAGCGGAGACAGGGCGTGCCGTCATCATGTACGACCAGTTGGGTTGTGGCAATTCTTTTGTAGAGGGACATCCCGAACTCTGGACTCCTGAGACATGGCTCAACGAACTTTGTTCACTCATCGACTATCTCCACATCGACCATTTTCATCTCTTAGGACAGTCGTGGGGTGGCATGCTCGCCATCATCTATCTGATAGAGAAGCAAGCAAAGGGCGTGAAGTCAGCCATCCTCAGCAGCACCCTTTCGAGCAGCAAACTGTGGGCGAGCGAGCAGCATCGCATGATCAAGTTTATGTCGGAGGAAGACCAGCAAGCCATTGCTGAGGCTGAGGCGAAGGATGACTTTTCGAGCGAGGCGTATGCCAAGGCGAATGAGCACTTCATGCTCTTGCATTGTGCCAGTGAGGTGACGGAGGATAGTCCAGAGTGTCTTCGCCGGAAGAAGCGTGCTGGTGCTGAGGCTTATCTCCATGGTTGGGGACCAAACGAATACACTCCTACAGGTACGCTCCGTGATTATGATTACACCGACCGCTTGGCGAGATTCAAGTGCCTTGCTTGGTGATGAGTGGCACCAATGACCTCTGTACTCCATTGGTGGCAAAGACCCTCTATGATGGTATCCAAGATTCCAAGTGGCATCTCTTCGTAGGGGCAAGACATATGCCTTTCGCCGAGCAAAACGATGAGTATTGCCAGGTGCTGGAAGAATGGTTGGAGGAGAAAGATTAGGCTCTTTAGAATTATTTGAAGCGATTCAATTCCTCATTACCAGCACCTTGACCCTTGTATCGACTTCTTGACGTATTGAAGTTATACTGGAATGTCAAGAGCAAGGAACGGATATCGCTAGTGCTGCTTTGCCAAAACGTAACATCCTTATTGTAGAATCGTATGTCACGATTGCTTTTGTTGAAGATGTCGTTAGCTTCAAGCGTAACCGAGAAACGATTCTTGCAGAAAGCCTTGTAAAGCTTGGCATTGAGGCTAGAGGAAGAACTGAGCTGCATGTTCTCCTTGTTTCCACGGCTGTTCCATTTAAACTCTTTATTAAAGTAAACGATTTATAAGTTGTCCATAATTAAAAAACTGTGTCAAACTACATTTATTGTAGTTTGACACAGTTTAGTTTACACTCTCGAATTTTAT
>ENA-OQDW01000090-OQDW01000090.1-human-gut-metagenome-genome-assembly--contig:-NODE-90-length-34851-cov-2.342069_pt1 | contig 34851 bp, 53 predicted proteins | sample MGYA00242784_ERZ504613 | MGnify/ENA primary metagenome ERZ504613 (study PRJEB26092, sample SAMD00036330) | human gut metagenome | host: Homo sapiens | study: EMG produced TPA metagenomics assembly of...
CGGGATCGGCAAAAAGGATCAGGTCGACTGGGACATGGTGCCGCCACAGTCCTACCAGCATTGCCGTGCTGTCCGTTCCGCCTCCATACCCAACCACATTCATCGCCCGCCCGCTGTGCCGAACAGCGCCTCCTTATAGGCTGGAGCGTGAACCTCCAACAGATACCGCTCGTTGCCGCATTTGAACAGGCACACACCCCGTTGGGGGAATCGGATGAGGTTGTACTCCGCCTCCTCCAGCTGGAGCAGATCCATATAAAACCGCTTGTCAATGGAGCCGCAGTTGAAGATGAACTGGTGGGGCGGGATAGCGAACAGGGGCTTGGTCAACTCCCGGATGCCCTCCCGGTCAAAGTCCTCCAGATTCTGCGAGGCCATGATGAGGTTGGATTCCTTCTTGCGGACCCGCTTGAGAGTGTTGCGGATATACTCGATGATGGTGGTACCCACCGACACATTATCCGACAGCCACACATACAGCTCGTCCAGCGCCGCTGTGGTGTTGCCGATGGTCAGCAGGCGGTCGGACATATAGGACAGGATGTTGAACAGCATGGCGCCGCGCACATTCTTGCTGGCCTGCAGCAGCCCCTTGACCCCGAAGACGATAAAGCGGGAGGAGGTCACATTGGTGTGCCCGTTGAAGAACTGAGCCTCGGCGCCCTGGCACATGGAGTGGAGGCCCAGCAGGATCTCCTGCAGCAGTTCCGCTGTGTAGAGCTGGTGGCAGTTCCCATCGTACTCTCTGTACTCCTGCTCAATGAGTTTATAGAGGTCGGAAAGGATGGGATAGTCCTGGGCTTGAGGCCGGCGAAGTTGGTGCTGTCGCTGATGCCCCATTTGGCGTACAGCTTGCCCACCATGATCTCAATGGCGTCGATGTGGCGGTCTGAGAAATCCTTGTAGGCCCGGAAAAAGTCCTTGAGAAAGGAGATGTGCTGGGAGAGCCGGGTGGATTTGCGGAATGCCTCCGGCGCGTCCCTGTCCTCCGGGCCACTGCCGTCATCCCAGCACTTGGGCTCCAGCGGATTGATGCGGTACACGCCGCCCATCAGATCCATGAAGCAGCCGCCCACCGTCTCACACATATCCTTTTGTTCGTGTTCCACATCCAGGGAAATCACGGATTTGCCCGCCTCGAGGAAGTTGAGCAGGAGCAGTTTGAGCAGATAGCTCTTACCCTGCCGGAGTTGCCGAGGATCAGGATGTTGGCGGAGGTCTTATCGTCATCCCGCTTATCAAAATCTACGAGGATATTGGCCCCGTACTTGTCCTTGCCGATGTAGAATCCGTGAGGATCGGTCTTGCCAGAATAATTGAAGGGATACAGGTTGGCCACCGAGCTGGCCGGAAGGACCCGTTCAAATTGGGCGCCGAAGGCGTTGCGGCCGGCTGGCATAACAGAAACAAAGCCCTCCTGCTGACGGAGCATAAGCCGGTCCACATTGAGCTTGGAGCGAACCAGTTCGGTGAGCACATCGGTCTGGAGCAGCTTGAGGGCGTCGTAGTCCGGGGCGGTCAGCTCCAGGAACACCGCACAGTGGAGGAGCGGCTCCCGGTTGCGGTGCATGGAGGAGACCAGGGTAACCACATCCTGCAGGTTGGCCTCGGCAGTGACAGTCTGCTGGAGATCCTCGGTGCTGGAGCGGGACATTCGGTGCTTGTTGGCGGCGTTGTGGATGATCCGGCGCTCCTCACTGGGGGTGACCTGCCGGGTGTAGATGCGGATGGTGACCCCGTCCATCTCGCCCAGATGCCGCAGGATGGCCTGCTCATCGGTAGAAGTGGGGTACTCCCGCAGCGCCCATACACAGCGGCAGGTGTTGCCGCACAGGTAGTGGTCCACCTTGAAGTCGATGACCGAGGGGGCGACCATGACGAGGAAATCCTTGATATATGGTTCCTCCACCACAGGCCGGGGAGAGTTCTTTGTTCTGTTTTTCGGCAATGAAAAAACCTCCTGTCCAGGCCGGCAGGAGATCTTTTATCGCACTGTTTCTTCCTGATATGGCCCGGAAGTTCTCCTGACGGCCATATCAATTAAATTGTGGGGCACGGGTCAGTCATTCAGAATGATCCAGCGTTCCCCGTCGTAATCCTCATATTTTTCCGTGGTGGCATTCTGCTCAAAATACACGCCCAGCATGCGCTTGAGATCCTCGCCGCTGGCGAGGCTTGCCTTGAAGCCTGATCCTCGAGGCTTTTCTGGATGCGGGAGAGGTGGGTGTGCAGCTCCATCCCTGTTTCCTCACGCAACCGGACCAGTATGAAGAACTCACGGGCGGTCGCCATCTGGATCTGTAGACGGTCCAGTGATTTAGCGTCCGCCTCCAGCAGCCGGCTGATGACCGGCAGGTCCTCCTCGGCAGCCCGCTGGCGATAGTGCCTCTTGTTGTCCTCAAAGCTCTCCTTGGAGTTGAGGGCCAACATCTCGATCTCAGCCTGCCCCTTGAGGACGGTCATGAGGGCATAGATGCGATTGCTCACAGCCTCCGGGGGCTGGACCGAGAGGTTGGTGGGCTTGATGGCAAAGAAAATCAGCTCCCATGACTGGTCTTTAGGCCGCTGTCGGTGATCTCGTCGATCCCGATGAGCTGCCGGGTAGTCTGTTTGGCCGTTGCTTCTTTTTTTCTGCTCATTTTCTATCACTCCTATCCGTTGATGGATTACACAGCCCCCAGGCATAGGTCTGCTGGCCCAGGAGGAAATATCGGATTGCATAGCGCAGGAAGTCCAAGATACTGGTATCCTCCAGCCGAATCGAGAGGAAGGCATAGGCCGCAGTGATTACCACTGGGGGCAGGAAGCCAAGTTGGGCCATGGCAAACACAGAGATCAGGGCGCCCACGCCAATGATAGCGATGTCCCGCAGTTCCCACAGCCACAGTACGGCTTTGGATTTCAGATTATCGGGATAAATGTACATGTTTCACCTCACATCGTCATGCTCATTCCAAACCCCTGTTCATCCTGATCGGGGCCGAATTCCTGATCTTGTACTTCGTCTGGGCTTTGTTCCATCAACCAAGATTGGAGTTCCTGTGCCACCAACCCCACAACGAAGACTCGTTTGGATACGCCATTATGCGCCTCCACATACTGCTCAACGCGGTGGAAAAGAGATTCGGGCATAGCAATGGCCAGCGTCCGTTCTTTCTTGTTGTCCTGAAGGACCGCACTCTGGAGCGGTTCCTCGCCATGTTCCCACTGATCCAGTGCCTGATTCAAAAGGCTCTGAACCAGTGCCTTTTGGGTGAGGGGCGCATGAGCATCCAGGTAGGACTTCAGCCGCTGAAACATGTCATCTGAGATCTGAACGGCCAGGGTGCGCTGTTCCTGCTTTGCTGTGGCTGGCTGGTCCAGATAGGTAGTGAGTATCTTAGTGAGATACTCACCGTTTGTCATTTCAGGACTTTTGCCCTCCATCAGCCGCTTGTGAAGCGACTCGGGAATCAAGCCGCAGAGGTTTTTCATCGGTTCCATGATCGCATCTCCTATTCATAATCATTCAAGCTATCTGTGCTGTGGTCGCCATGCGATTCCTTGCAAAACATAGTCGACGCAAGGAATCGCTACACTGTTGCCCAGTGCTTTATAGCGGGCGGAGTCGGAAGCACCCTCGATATCAGTCCAACCATCCGGAAATCCCTGCAGGCGCTCGCATTCCAGCGGGGTCAGACGGCGGATCAGAAGAACCGAGGCACCTCTTGGAGCGGAGGCGCTGTTATCTGGCTCGTCCATATCCACGACCAAATCTGTTGCGTCTTTGTGCTGACGAGCGCTCTGAGTGCTGACCACCTCGTTGCTTTTGAACACATCCACACGCTGGCGGCTGAACACGGCATGGTGATCGGTGGCGGTGAGAGTATAGGCGATGCCCTGTTGATACCCAATCCCGTTCCCGCCGTTCATAGGCTGCCGGTCAATGGCATTTCCGGTGATACAGAATATCGTGTCCGGTTCTGCGACCAGCGGGACATTGTTCCCACCCGTACCGTAACGGGCTGACATTGTGGGCGCCACAGAATGTGGGCCGGTGTAGCGGGCATCGATCCCGTGGTTCTCGAATACAAGTGGCTGGTGGCCATGCTCCTGTGCCGAAGTGTTCCGGCAACATTTTCGCTGCAGGCAATGGCGCTTCCGCCTGGTCATTAAGGCACAGGATGGATGGCATACAGTTCCCGCTGGCGGTTCCTTTCAAGGTAGGCGAGACTTCCTCTCCATAGCCAATACTGCCCGCAGAAGCACCAGCTCCAGCAGAAAAAGCAGCTGTAAAAATGGCGGGATACCCTTGTCCGGGCATACCGCCGCCTCCGCTTAGTGCTGTGTGCCGCTCCTCGGAAAGGAAGCAATCACCGTTGCCTTTGGCCGTGATTCCGGCCACAAAGGTCTGCTGTTTCATCCCTGGCTGGGCGGTCAGCGCCGCGGCTACATCATGAAGATCCCGCACCTCGTCCCGCTGATTGGCGGCAAAGGCGGTGAGCACACCGTTTCGTCCAGTGGACATACCACAATTAACACCGAGAGTGGCTGCCTTTTCTCCTGTCAGGTCTCCGTTGTATCCGTCGAATCCGATGGGGCCAGTCCCGCCTGGAGGATCAGAGCATCCCGGAGCTGAGGCGGCAGTTCCTTGCCTCTGGCCTCCGCTCGACGCAGAATACCCAGCAGGCGGTTTTGCTCAAATAGTATTTGCGGGGCGGATCGTCCTGCAAAATCTGCGACAAGGAAGATTCTCTTGCGACGCTGGGCGACACCCCAGAATTGAGCATCCATGACTCTCCAAGCCAGGCTGAATTGATTTCCCAGAATGATTGCCCCAGCAGATTCCCAGCGCCCGGAGTCAGGTCGAGGCACTGAACAGGAGCCGTCTTTAATTCGGACAATCTCCTCGAGGACGATGCGGAAATCTTCGCCGCCCGCTGAACTGAATGATCCTGGTACATTCTCCCAGCACATATATCGAGGTCGAACAGTGTGAGCTGTTCTGCCGCGCCGCTCATCTGCATCCCTCATTTCTTTTACAACGCGGATCTGCTCCATAAACAGGCCGGAACGCTCTCCGGCAAGACCGGCTCTGGCCCCCGCCACGCTGAGATCCTGACAAGGGCTGCCTCCTGTGATAATGTCTACCGGGGGAAGTTCGGCACCATTCAGTTTCGTGATGTCCCCGACATGGAGTATGGAGGGGAACCTCTTTCTTGTCACTTCGATGGGGAAGGCTTCGATCTCGCTGGCCCACACCGGCTCGATGCCGTTGCGGACCGCCGCGAGTGGGAACCCTCCGATTCCATCGAACAGGCTGCCCAGCGTGGGCATTATGCCATACCCATGCTCTGCCCTGGAGCTTCGCTTTGCTCCATCTCAGCGGGCAGAGCCTCCTGCTTGATTTCCAGCTCCCCAATCTGTCGGATGGGGATGCCGAGCCGTTGGGCCTCCTCAATCTCACGGGCCATGCCGGAACTGACCCTGCCGCCGCAGAGCCACAGTTCATCGCAGACTTCCAGCACCGGTGTCCCAGCCGCAGTCCAATTTCCCGTTCTGTTGGCTCAGCGTCATCCAACATCTGTGGGTAGAGCAGGTGGACGGCGATGGGCGTATGCCCCTGATGGATGGCATACCAGCACGCCTTTTTCGCAAACGCGGTGTTTGTCTCAATATCTCCTGCATAGGGAGAGGCGATGTAAATCAGTTTTTCTCTGCTCATTTCGCCGCCCCCACTGCCTGTACCACGGTGCGGGTGGTGTTGACCGCTGACTGTGCTGCATAGACGGCGGACATGATGTTGGCGCGTGTCGAGGTGTCCAGCCCAAAGGCGCCGCAGATGCGGGGCACTTCACCGGCCGACAGCATCAGGCCAAGGCCCAGCAGCGCATGATCCTTCAGCACCAGCAGTCCCGCTGTAAGGATGGTGGCCTGCAGGAAGGTGGTCAGACACAGACCGATGATCTGCTTGCACCACTGCACAAAACCGTCCATATAGCCGCGGGGCACCGAGAACATATACAGGGAACCCACAGCAATCTGGATGAGTAAGACTCCTCCGCGCTTGAGGTTGGAGAAAAAGCACTTGATGACGGCGTACCCCATCATGATGATAATAAAAATTACCATGATGGGGCTGGTGATGCTGCCAATCCCGCCGAATACGCCGGAGGAGGCCGCGGCCCCGATATCCACGCCCTGCAGGGAGTTGATGATATCAGTGGAAAGGGCATCAAAGCTCTCGCCATACCCGGTAATTCCAGAGGTCAGGCTGGCCTGCAGCGTGACGGAGAGTTTATAAAGTTCCACCGGCACCAGGGTAAAACACCCCACGGCCATAAAGCCCTTGACGGCGCTGATAGCCGCGTCCTTGATACTGGCCCGTCCGGTCTGGTATTCGATTCCGACCTCGAACACGGCCACCACCAGCCCGACGACATACAGCGTCCAGGCCAGATAAGAAAAAAAGAGAACAATGGACTGTACCCAGCTCATCTCGAAGAGCTCGACGCCCATGTTCCCCATCTCGCAAAAAAGTTGCCAAAGAAACCAACAAGCTGGCTGTAGACCCAGTCGATAAACTGATCCATCAGCCGCCAAGGAAAAAGTCCAATATAAACATCTGGTGGTTTCACCCTTTGCGTAAGGGGGACCGTGCCAGCATTGGACGCATACTCCTGCTCAAAGGCACAGGGGCCGTGGCTGGGCACGGGCCCCTGCTTGTATTCGCTTCCTATTTTCTTAGCACATTTGCGGGCTGTGTTCCTGCGCCTCCTCCTGACGCTGGAACACCTGCAGATATTCGTCCACCGTACCCGCCAGCAGCCTGTAATCCGCCTGAGTAGGCTGGTAAACATACCAGTCTACCTTCCATAATCGTCCCAGAGGTGTGGTAAGATACCATCCGAGAAGTTGGGATTGCTCACTTTTTTCTTTCCCAGTAAATCGCCAAAGCGTAGGATATTCACATCCACCGCGCCCTCGGTCCGGTTCAGGATCGTCAGCTTGAGGGCATTGTACTGGCCGGCAATGTTCAGAGAAACAAACTCCAGCCTGGCCCGCAAATCCGGGTCAAGCTGGATATAGGCGGATCTGCCGCATAAGACACAACGCCGCTGGTTTTGCACTGAGTGAGGATTTTCCTCAACTCCTGTCCAAATGGATTCAATTTTCTTCTTTCCCTCCCTACATGGTTAATTCCGGGACAGTCGGCGCCGGTGGATGAGCTAACTCCAGCGTACTGCCTTCCAAGGCCAGAACGCCATCCAGCCGGTGAATAAGGCCCTCCATGTGTTTCTGCCATCCGTCCCAATCCTTCGGATCAAACCAGCCGCCGGGCAGCTCGCCGGCTTTGATCTGCCGCTCCGCTCTGATCCTGGCGTATTTCAAAGTGTCCGCAAGGTAATCCCGGAGTTCCCGGAGAGAAGCCCTTGATGCTGTAAACGAGGTGACGGACCGGAACTTGTTGTCCTCGGCCGCCCACTCCTCATCATAGTCCAAACTGCCGGGATCACCGTCAAGATACTTTACAACGATCTCAGCCAGTGCCATAGGGCTGGTATGCGCACACCCCAGCTTTACATCACAGGGGCATTCCATCGGTCTTTCTTTAATCGTTCAAGCATTTCTCCCAAGTCCAGTTGTCCATCTGCCGGTAAATTGTACCGGACACATCTAACCGCATCCAGTCCATTGTCGGACTCCAGTGCGGTGATTCCCCAACAGCCCATAGAAACCGTCTCCCATTTCCGGCTTACGCCTCATCATTCTTGTCCTACATTTCCAGTTTCGGTCCAATCTGCTCCTGCTCATCCAGCCAAATGCCTCGCGCATTTCCGCATCCGCCAGAATCCCGAACGCTTCCTGACAATCTGCGCAGCTCACGATCCAGGTCTTTCCTTCAAAGTACCGGAGCATTTCCGCCAATATTCTGGTCTTCGGGTCCGAGGCAGAGAGAAGCTGCCCCACCTCCTCCCGCGAAAGATATTTGCGTTCTCCGCTCCAGGAGCCAATCACGCCGACAGTGTACTCAGGGATTTCCTCCGGCAGTATTTTACAATCCAGAACCGGATCTGGATCAAAGGTGAAAAACACATCAATGGGAGTATCTTCTACCACGCTTACCCCGATGCCGTATGGACCTGCACCTGCTCTGCACATCCCGGTAGACCGCTGGTACAGCTCGTTAACCAATGAAAGCATTTTATTTCCGGATGGATTTGGAATTGGATATTCCATTGCTTCCTTCCTCCTGTATTCTCAGAATAATTCTTTACATTCCCAGGATCGTCCAGACATAGGTGGGAGCCGTCAGGGTGAAGATAAGGCAGGCAAACAGGATGGCCGGCGCAGTCCATTCGAACTGGCCGTGCTTTCTATAGTCAAAATACGCCATGCCCAATTTGGCGAAGAAGAACACAGCCAGAACAAGGTCAATCACGGGAAAGACCACATTATTGACAACCGTTTTGATCTGGGCGGATGCGTCCGTCCAAGTGCCTTCAATGGCACCAGCACATCCCCGGTTCCTGCCGCAAATGCGGGTACCGTAAACATGATGGCCAGCATCATTACCATTACGACCGCACAGAGCATCTTTTTCGTTTTCATCATCAAATACCACCTTTCTTTGCTGAAAAAAGAAAGGCCGCAGGGGTGTTCCCGCGGATGGATGATCTATCCCGAACAGGCCGCGAGGCACTTTCCCACGGCCCGTTTCTTTTCTGATTTTGTTACTGTGAATGCTTACATCGTGAGCACAGGTCCACTCAGTTCCTGTGTTTCCAGGAACTGAGCCCGGATTATTTCTTCAAACGCTTCCTTTGCTAACCTACAGAAGACAGAGTACATAGCAGACCGTTCTCAGCCGTGTATTCATACGGTTCAGGTAACCGCCCGCATTTTGCAAAAAAGTTCTTTTCCGCCTCCATAAGCCGCTCAATAGACCACTCACGTACTTCGTTCCGATATGCCAAGACGGTTTGAACATGGCGCTCATCTCTTGCGGAGAGAAGCGTGGGGTAACGAAGTTCAGCATACTCTTGGGCGGTCGTGTCCATATAGCGTTCAAATGTTCTGCGTGTCGGCAGCCCATATTGAGGCTTCATTTCCCTTGCCACTGGCAGCCTTCTGTTCTTTTCTACAAATCCCGCAAAGGCTTCTTCGATTTTCTCCTTGGTCCATACTGCCGGAAGCCTTTTTTGCACATTGTCAACCGCCTCTTTACATCAAGAAAGAAATATCTAAAAACTGCGTTTGAGCAGTCTCGACCAGTGGGGCTACTTCAATGACCTCTGGATTCTGTTGGAACTTCAAATCTCCCGGAAGCCCAGTTTCAGGTTACTGAATGTTTCGGCGGCCTTCAGCAGTTCGGGCGGCGATCCTGGAGGCATCTCCTGCATCCACTGTACCCATTTCACCTTTCTGAAAGCGGGGATTTAGCCGAAGGATCACATAGTCCTCCGGCACAAACTTGGGATAGCGGCCGATGCTGCCGCCCACCTTATAGTAGGGCTTTCCCTCCATCATGACCGTGGCCCGCATGAGCGTCAGGGTATCCTCCAAAGAGGCGCAAAACCAGCACTCCCTATCGCCCATACGCCTGATTCGGCCATCCCGCAGGATGCTGTCCAGATTCTTTCGGTGCGTGTAGTGGTAGACCTCGCCAGGCTGCTCATCCAGTCGGATGTATCCCATGGCTTCACCTCCCGCCTATAGATCAAGCGGAGCGATATGCCAATCGTCCCATAGATTGCCCCGGATATTCAGTGAATCGGTGAGGTTGACCGAGAGCATCCCTGCCGGGTCCAGCAGTCAATGACCCAGGTGTTGACTGTATAGGAGCCATCCGGTACCAGATAGGAGTGAAATGGGTACGCCGGTTATAGGTGCTATACTCGTTCTTCTGGAACTCCAGCCTGGAAGACGAGGAACTGATGGAAATGCGATCCAATAGCCGCCAAAAGGATTCATAGTTGAACTCTGGGAAGTAACTGACTGCATTCTGCAGGGCGGTGGTAGCCGACCTCTGGGAACTGTTCACTCTGGCGGTGACCACCTGATTGACCCCATAGCCGGACTTCATGGTGCTGTCGCTGGCGGTGGGATTCTTCTCGTCTGGAGTAATTTCCATAGCAGCGGAAAGGCTGGCACTGTAGCGGTCCAGATCAAATTCCCACCAGCCGTGGTCGCACCAGTATCCGTCCTCATCATCGCCATGCCATACCCAATACTCCTGCCACCATGGGTCCCAAATGGTCCACTGGGCCGAGGTTTTCTCCGGCCGGTCTGGGACCGGGGAGGGTGTGAAGGAGTCGTTCCGGTCATCTGCTACTGGATTGGGCGGCGGATTCTCGTCCAGATCTACGATCTTACAGTGGATGGTGGCCTGTGCTGATCCTGGGCCGGATACATCCACATCGATGGTCATGTCCTGCGGCTCGTCCGGTGTAGTCCAGCGTACCCAGGCCAATTGGGAATCTCCGTCCGGGTAGTAGACATTGCTGACCGTATAGGTCGTCCCATCAATATGGAACTGTACAGTGACCGGATCATCGGGTCACTTTGGCCACCGCTGACCTCTACCGCCGTGATGACCTCGGTATTGGTTCGGTATTCATAGTCATAGGTGCTGATCTCCGGCTCCTCCGGCTGCTCCTCAAAGCGGACGATACCAAGCCCAAGGGAGGACTTGATGTCCGAGTTGGACACATTCTTATTGGTGGGGCCGGACCATGCGGGATAGCCTAAATCTGGGGTTTCCAGAAACATGGACAGGGGAAGGTTTTTGGCCGTCAGCGATCCCATCCAATAGCGGAGTTGTCCTCCAACCACCTCGTCATAAAGGGCGGCCTCTGTCGCTGTTGTGGCAATCATGACACCTTGGAACTTATAATAGGCGATGGGTTCCAGCAGAATTTTGTATTCGCCGCTGATGAGCGTGTCATAATCCATACCAGTTTCTTCCGCAATGAACTTGACAACATATTCTGAACAAAAATACTTTTTGATGGCCTCGATGTTATTACGCCCGTTTGTACTTATGATGCGAGGCATTGGTTGTACAGGGTTTTTATAGCTATACCCGCCTTGTACGGGAGAGAGCCCAGTACCATTATTGTACTGGATTTTACTGACCTTTCCGAAATGATATATTCCTGCAGATGGTGTTTTGTTGGTCAAATCAAATGGTGTAGTAACAACGGCATGGTCACTTGCCCGCACTACGGTTACACGCACCCCTTCGTTTCCGGGGTTCCAACTGCCATGACTCGTCGCATCCCCCATACTCCCGCCGCCACCATCAATGTTACCAGACCCGCCAGTTCCATTCGCGGCATAAACTTGTATGCAAGTAAAGGAAAATATCATCACAACGGCCAGAAACAGGTTAAAGAGTCGTTTCACTTGATCTCCTTTCCCACAAAATAAAAAGCACAGCCAAAGCTGTGCTTTTTGAAGATGCGATATTACTTTATCCCATTATGCCAACCTGAGTATTGATATCTCCATCACTATCGATACTTCCACCTTGATTTGCGCCTGCGTTGGGAACATTATCGAAACCAGGCAGGCCGCCACTGGTGTTGGTGGAGGGCTGTTCAGGGGGAGGCGTCACATTGTTGTGATCTTGCGGCTCAGGAGTACCCTCGACCGGAGTCCCATCCGGCGTCTTGGTGGGGTCCTTCAGTTCATCCTCTGTATATTCCGGTTTGACCGGGTCCGGCTGAATGGTCTGCTCTGTGCCGGTAAAATCAGCGCCGTTTCCATCATCGGTGTTGGTACTGGCATCCGGGGTTTCCGGGTTAACGGTCACATTATCTCCCGGCTTCTGGTCATCCCCGGATTCTGCGGGAGGCGGGGTACTGCTGTCCGGGTCCACCACTACATCGCCCTGCTGGGAGCTGCTGGGCGGGAGCAGGTCATCGGTGACCTTGTCTTTGCTGAAGCTGCTTGCGATCACAGCAACCAGGATTGCGCAGACCACAAGACATCCGGCCACGGTCAGCCACTTCTTGGTATTCTCCGTCATCGTTTGGATTCCTCCTTTTTCTGTTGATTATGCTTCTTGTCAAACTGTCTGTGTGACTTCAGGCGGCCAAGGATAGTTCGGCTTTAAGATCTGCTGCTACATTTTCCTATACCGCCCGTCCTTTGTCAACACGAACCCTACCACAAACAGGCAGAGAAGTCTATTGGGACAATAGAAACTTTTTGAAACTGCGTTAAAACCGAGGGGCATAGCCCGCGCTGACCTTGACTGTCATCCGCATGGGCGGCAGAAGCTCTCCTCCAAAAGACACTGGAACCTCCAATTCGATTTCACAGTCCGCCACAAAACGGTCGCCGGCGCTGTCGCCGGAAGCGAACGGTGCGTTGCGGATCTCCACATCAAGGCCCCACACACGGAACTCCATCCCACCATCTCTGTGTACTGAGTATGGTAGCCGCCCCGATAGGTCAGCCCAAGGATATCGTCCAAGCGTCCATAGATATCGCCATAGTCCAGTGATTCCTCAAAATCTCCCGCCAACGGCTGGTAGGCGCCGGAGTAGCCTCCCGGACGCATGGTACACATCGTCATAGTTGTCGTTGACGGTGGAGATCACAGCCTCCTGCACCGCATCCCGAACCCCCTGGGCCACGATGAGCAGACGGAAATATTCGCTGATGCAGCACATCAGCATTACCAGCACCAGCACAATGGCAATAATCAGGGGGAAGGCCACGCCGCGCCGGTCTTTCAAAATCTGCCTGAGTCTGTTCATTTCCAGTACACCTCCGACTTTCCTGTGGCATCTGCCCGCAGGGTGATGGGGAAACTGCCAAAGCCGGCAAAGAGACCGAGGTCGATCTCATGAGTGAGCGTGACCGTGACCTCCTCGTTGAGCTGGATGCGGCCGGTATCGCTCCATTCAATCTCCGGGTCCAGGCCGGTCTGCTCCCGCAGGGCCTGTTCCCGGCGGTCAGTTTCCGGCCCGATCCTGCCGGCGATTTCCGCCTCACGCACCAGTTCAGTGGCAAAGGTATCGAGCTGCTGTTTGGCAATAAAGGCTGGGAGGACCTGCACTGCCAGCGCGATCACCAGCATGGCGCAGAGCACCAGGACGCACACATCGATGTATCCCTCTCCGCGTCGGGATCTCAAAATCCGTTTCAGCACATGGTTACCTCCTCGCCTAAAGTCAGATCCCTTTCCTGACACTGAGCATTATATTCGCTCAAAATACTGGAGATAGAGCTTTCCGATGAAAGATCAGTTTTATCACTTGTCAGGAATTGGTATAGTGCTTCCACAGGATTTTTTGGCTTAAGGATTAAATCCAAGTCATCATCGTCGAGTTCATAACTGTCATGGATAAGAGCAGAAAGCAGGCTTTCCTTTGCCGCAGTTTCAGCTGAATGGCGATAAATTTCATCGGCAGATAGCTGCTTCACCCTTTGAGCATATTCCTTCATTTCATCTTCCGCACGATCAATCAATCGATAGATGCTGCCTGTATAGTCCATTGGGCACCTCCTCTCTTAAAACATCCCGCCCAGGGAATGGATAATCTCGTAGATGATGATGGACAGATAAGTCACCAGGAAGCACATGAGCAGGACAAAGGAGAATACACGGATCTTAGGCGGGATTTTCATGGCCTTTGCTTGAGGCGCTGGAGTTCCAGCTGCTTCATATCGTGGCTGAGCATCTGAAAGTAGTGGACCCCGTTGTCGCCTCGCAGCACGCCGATGAGTCCGCGGACAATGTCCGAAAGCAGCGGAGAGTTGAACCGGGCCTCAAAGCGGGTCAGCGCCGCCTCATAGGAGCCGGAACGCATATCCGCGGTGAGGACATCCAGTTCAGCGGAGAAAACAGGACCGGAATTCTGCTTATAATGCTCAATCATGCTCAGCACATCCCGCTGGCGGCCAGTTCTTGGGTGATGGTGGCCACGAACCGGGGCAGTTCCGCCTCAATCTCGTCCCTCTTGGCAGAGAGTTTTTCCTCCGCCCTGCGAATCTCTTTGAAATAAACCGCCACCGCCAGAAGAACAACTATCAACGCCAACATTGGGAAAATCAACAGGCACGGAATCACCGTCAGCAGCACTGCACCGGTCTTGATCATGGCAAAGGCGGTGTACTCCTCCGGTGTCATGTTCAGCCCAGCAGCGGCCAGCGTATTTTTCAGACGGCCCCGCTTATACTCATCCATATGGATGTGTGGGGCCAGCTTGATCGCCCAGCCCATGAGCAGGGCCTCCACACTGCGGGCCTGCTTCTTCTCCTGGCGGCCCACCGAGAGCATGGCACGCTGGGTGGCCAGACGGGGGAGCCTGAGCAGATCAGCCGTCAAAAGAAACATACCCAGCGCAAGGAATATGCCAAATAAAAACAGAAGGAAAGTCATGGTTGTTTTGTTCACCTCCACATAAAAACAGAGCCAGTACACGACAGATGTGTACCGGCCCTGTTTTTCTTCTTATGCTGTATTACAAGGCACTCTTTCTATAGCATTATTGCATCACATCTAACTCCGCAACAAATGACGGATCAAAGTCATCCCGCCAGTTTCGATAGTCAGGATACAGTCCCAAACCCTTTCGGATGAGCTCCCGGTTTTCCGGGGTGTCAATATAGATACCGTCCGGGATGCCGTCCATCCCATAGATGAGCCGGACCCCATCCTGCTCCGCTGCCTTTGCTGCTTCAAAATCTCCATCATAGAGCGCCATGTCATCGATGCGTTCTACATGGAGGGCCTCCGGAATATAGGAACCATGGTTGATCGTTGCGGTAATAAAATAGCCCTTTTCCTGGTTACTGATGAGGATCACCTCCGATACTCAATGGGCTGGGTCAGCTTGATGACCGCTGCGGTGCTGATGAACATCACAGCGGCAATGGCTGCCAACAGCGCCTGCCCCAGCGGGGTGTGCATCAGAACATCGTACCAGTCCTGATTGAGCCAGTACAACAGCGGGATATTGCCGATGACCAGCACCTGCATGGTGATAAACTCCTTGCGGGGCTCAAACACCAGATTCTCCAGCTCACCGTTGACGATCCGCATATCGGAGAGTTTAGCCACGATGGGAGTCAGGATGGTCTTGAGCCCCCGGTCGTGTCGGCAGGTCAGCAGAGCGGCCACCCACTCCCGAAACACGGCGTTGTCGATCTTCGTCCCCATGTCCTGGAGGGCGGCGTCCACATCGGGGTCCACCAGCTTGATCCGGGTGAGAAACTCCACAAACACACTCCGGACGGGCGGGTTGAGATAGTCAATGTTTTCCTCCACTGCCGTCTGGATGTCCTCATTGCGGAGATAAGCTGTGGTGATGATAGAGAGGGCGGTTTCCAGTTCAGCGGCAATGTTCTTTTTGTAGTGATTTGCGGTCAGACGGATAAACCAGAACGGCACGAACATCATGCCCACCGCCAGCACCGGCACCAGGAAGAGGTTGCCCAGCGTCAGGGCGAAGGCGGCCCCTACCAGAAAAAGAAGCAGGGACAGGGCGCACACCATGGGAAACTTGGCGGCCCGGCCAGTCATCCGCAGAATGGTCTGTGTCTCCTCGATTTCCCGGCGCAGAAAGGATTTCTTTTTGCGCCGTGTACTCTCATTAACCTCCGACCGGATGCTTTTGGGCTTACTGGTGATTCTGCGGAACACCCCTTCAGTGAAGTCCATAGGGGAGATGTGTAAAAGGACAAAACAACCTGTGATCAGCCTATACAGGCAATCAACTGGATCAGATTCATACAGATTCGCCTCCTTCCTTGCCGGTTTCAGGTTTGGCAGGCGGCTTGGACTGTGCGCTCCTGGTCTTCGGAGCGGGCGTTGCCTGTCCTGCCTTTGCCGGACTGGAGCCTGACTTACCCTTAGAGGGAGCGGACTTTTTGCCCACGAGCTGAGTCAGCACCTCCTGCGGCATACCATTGTCGATGAACCGCTTCTGCAGGCTTTCCGAGATGGGGTTGACCGCCTCGTGGCGGCCCTTAATACGGTATTTGCCGTCCTCCAACCGGTTTTCTTCGATTTTGAAGTGATAAAGGGTGTTGTACCGGCGCTCCCCAGTGGGCAGGATCTCACACTCCATGATCTCCATGATTTTACGGCTCTTATCCTCCAGCTGCTTGGCGAACACCACGATGGGGAATGCCTCGGTGACCAGATCCATGAGGGTATCGTCGGCCATCTCGTGCTTACGCTTGCAGAGGGTGACCATACGCCGCCATGTAGCCTGGGATGAGTTGGAATGAATGGTGGTCAACACGCCGTGGCCAGTACGGGCGGCCTCCTGTGCGGCATACGCCTCCGCAGACCGCATCTCGCCCACACAGATGATGTCGGGGTGGTACCGCAGGGCCATGTCCAGCAGCATATCCTGATCGATATTCTGCTTGGCGTTCTCGCTCTCACGGGTGATGGTGTGGATGACGCTGTTGCACACCCGGCCATCTTTCTCCCGCACCAGGTCCAGCTCACGGGAGCCGTTCTCGATGGTGAAAATACGCTTGTTGTCCGGGATGGTGGTCAGGAGCCAGCCTGCCACCGTAGTCTTGCCGGAACCGGTGGCCCCGGCAACGCAGACGGAAACGCCGTAACGCAGGCAGGCGGCCAGAAAGTCCAGCATGGGGCCTGTGGCTGTTCCACCTTTTACGAAGTCCTCTTTCTGCATATTCTGCGGGTTGACGATACGGATGGATGCCGTGACGCCCACATCCTCGTCCACCAAAGGGGTCTTGAGGACCGCGATGCGGATGTTCTTGCTGAGATGGCCCAGGACGGCGGGACTGGCATTGTCCAGCACCATACCGCTGACATGGAGCATACGGCGGATCACATTGACGGCGTGTTCAGGGCTGTCGAAATGTTCCTCCAGCTTGACCGTTTCGCCATTGGCGTACAACACCTCGATATCCCGCCAAGAGTTCACATTAATCTCCTCAATGCCGGTTCCGAAGATGTACTTGGTGAGCAGGCCGAACTCGGCCATCTCCGTGTAGAGGGCGTCCACCAGCTGGTCGCCGGAATAGCCTTTGACCGCGATGCGCCGGTCCTGCACATATTTGGTGATGTACCGTTTGATCTGGGCCTTGGCGTCTTCATCGCCGCCTCGGTGATGAGGGCGGAATACTTGCCGGAGATATATTCCTGCACATCCTGCAGGACGGTGTTGAAATCCTGCCCTTCATTCTCCGGGGTGAAGAAGAGAGAATGCGCCCGATAGCCGCCTGCAGACTCTGTATTCAGGGACCGCCTGGGGAGATCCTCCGCCATGTTCACGCTATCTGTGGGATCAGCTTCAACCCCTGTCCCATCATCAGCTGGGGCGTGACGCAGCGGCTCATCTGCGGGCTGGGGTTCTCCAACGCCGGCTTCATGCTGATTCTGACCCATATTGCCGCTTACCGGGCAGTCCGGGCCGAAATAGAGGGGGAGTTCTTTTTTCCGCCCGTCCGGACCTGTCGTGATATGTGTTGCGGCGGCTTTCTCAGCGGACGCTTTGGGAGCGAACAGGGACTGACTTCGCTTCTCGCCTAACACCCAAACACCTCCCTGGCAATCTTCTCGATCTCCTTGCGGAATACCCGGCTGTCCTTCATGGATAGGTCCGCCAGCAGGTTGCCGGCCAGATACTGTCCCTCCAGCTCCGCCGAATGGGGCAGCGTGAAGGCCACTGTCCCCAGCGCCTGACTCATGTGATCCCCGGCCTGCTGGGACTTTACATTGCTGGCGGTCTTGTACTGCTTGTCCGTATCCCATTTGGCATCCCGCAGGAGGGGAAGTTGGCTGGACAGGTAGCTGATGCTCTTGAGGTCGGCGTTGGCCAGCCGCAGGACGGAATCCGCCTCCATGAGCGCCACAGCGGAGAGGATGTCGTTGGCGATGTAACTGCCGCAGTCAATGACCACATAAGGAGCGATCTCCCGCAGGCAGTCGATGAGCTCCCGCGCCTGCACCTCGTTGTAAGGCGGGTAGGTGTACTCATTCTCTCCCTTGAGCATCCCCAGCATGGTGAGGTAACCCAGGCGTTTGTGGGTGACCAGGTTGTTCTTGACCAGATTCTCCGACACATGGGCGGCGGCCAACACGCTCCCGAGGGAACGCTCGCACTCCAGATCTGCCGCCGGGCAGATACAGGGAAGCATTGGGGCTGTCATGTCGCAGAGAAGGAGGATCACATTCCGGCGCTTGTCGGCCAGATACTTGGCCAGCCGCACGGCCACGGTGGTCTTGCCGCTGCCGGGGCTGCCCCACACCGCCAGCACCCCGCCGCTCTGATCCTCCTGCTCACAGGCGTCCTCCTGGCCACTTCCTCGGGAAAAAATACCCGCTTTCTTGAAGTTCAGCATCAGGCCACCTCCTCGGTTTTCGCGGGCGCCTCCGTTTCTGCGGTTTCGCTGGAGTCAGCGGCGGGTTCGGACTCTGCGGGATTCTCCTGTGGTTTCTCCTCGGGGTCCGGCTCCGGGGGATACAATTCCAGAATGATCTCGTCTTGAGAGGTCAGGAACTTGTCGGCATTCTCCCGGTCGCCCCGGTAGACCAGCGCCAGATGGATGGTCCCCTCGGCCTCCAGCTCGGCCAACACTTTGGCCTGCTCGGGGGACACCAGCAGGGTGACAGTATCGGGCAGTTCCTTGTCATCCTCCTCGTCCACAGGCTCACCGGTGTTGGCGTCATAGCCGGAGGAGGCGGTAACACTGATAATCTCCACATACTGCAGCTCAGCGGGGACAACGGTCTGGCCCTGCTGCTTGTAGTCCGGGGCGATCACCGACACAATGTCGCCGCTCTGCAGCTTGCCGGAGAGCCCCTCCGCAAAACTTTTGATGGACACGGAGATGGCCTGCTGGCTCCCGTCCAGGCTGTACAGGTAGGCGTTTTCCGCTGCTGGGGCGTCTGAGAGTTTGGAAGGATGATATAGTCGCCCACAGCCAGATCCGCAGTAGCGTATTTACCCACGGCGCTCTCTTTCTGCCGAAGGACATCCTCTGGGAGATTATAGCCGCCCACCTCCACGATCTGAACCATGCTCTCGGTGATCTCATCGCCGGCCCGGATGGGCTGGACTACCCGCACGATCTCAGCTTTCTGGCTGACGCTCTGGTTGAACAGCGGGGTCAGACCGAAGCAGATCAGCAGGGAGAGCAGGATGCAGATTACACCGACCACGGTGCGATTTTTCAAAAAACTCATACTGGCATTTCCTCCTTGATTTCATGTTGGGTCGGAAAGTCCGGGCATTACGCCCGGACCGATCTGGCCCTTCTGCTCCGCTTCAACCGGGGCAGAAGAATGGCGGCCGCCGTCAGGGGCAGGGTCACGCCAACGATGGTGAGCACAGTCTTTCTCGTTACATGGAACTTCTTCATAGCAGTCAACCTCCAAAACAGTATAGTGCGGCAAAGCCGATGGATAAAAATGGTCCCAGCGGTAGCGCCGCCCGTGTCATTGCGGGTAGCGGATGATGAATGAATTTTTGAAATAACATAGCGGTGCAGAAATACAGCACCGCCAGCAGCAGACCCAGCGCCATCCCCCAGATCCCCCGCCAAAAGCCCAGCACAAAGCCGGCCGCAGCAGTGAGTTTGATGTCGCCGCCGCCCATGCACTCCGGCCGGATCAGGCGGCAATCAGCAGGGGCAGAGCCGCCAGCACTCCAAAAAACTGGGCGGGCTGAAGGAGATCAGCCCGCCGCGGCGGTCAAAAGACAGAGGAAATCCGGGATAGTACGCTTGCGGCAGTCCACCGCAGAGGCAGCGGCCAGTGCCGTGAGAAACAGGAACGCCTGCACCGGGTATCAGCCCTTGTAGTCAAACATTTCCTCTACGCGCTCGGTCACGGTGGGCAGGACGGTGTCCCCGAACAGAGTGTAGAGGCCAGCCAGGAGCAGGGCGCCCAGCACCACGGCAATCAGGATCTTGATGGCGGTGTCGATGTAGCCCTCGCCGCGAGTGTTGCAGAGAGGGGCGGACAGGTGGGCACGGGCGCAGGTCATGGCGCAGTGGGCCTTGCAGGTCATCGTCTTTACGGTGTTGGACATCTTGTTGAACATCTTCTTCATAGAGAGTTCCTCCTCAAAATTTTAGATTGTTGATTGTTGTGTGGTCAGTGGGTCACATACCCATCTTCTGAGCCTGCTGTGCCGTGGGGTCCGGCGCGGACTGGGGAGAGCGGTTCATCCCCTGCGTCAGTGCCTGCTGGTAGGCGGTCACGACAGCCGATTCCAGTTCGGCGCGTGCCTCCCGTGTGTACGGAAAACAGATGTCCTTGATTTCACCCTTGCTGTTGATCTGGCCGGGCATGGATACAAACAGCCCATTGCTGCCCTCCATGAGCTTGACGCCCCGGACGGCAAAACAGCCGTTGATGTTCAGCGATGCGGTGGCCCGGCAGGGACCGTCAAACTGGATAGAGTGGATACGGACATCATACTGCATGGGAAGGACAGGAGTATCCTGCTGGGAAACCTCTCCCTGGGGGTTTTCACTTGTGGTCTGCGCTTTTGCCATGGTGGGTTCCTCCTTTTCTGAATATAAAAAATAAGTGGCTTTTCCGCTCTTGGGTCACAGGGTCATGGTCATGCCTGATTCCTGCTCCGGGGCTTTCAGTTGGACGGGGACGATAGCTGTGCGGTCCACATAGTAGAACTCGCTGCCGGAATCGTCGTAGAGTTCGACAAGGTCTGAGATGGCCAGCGGCTGTCCGTCGCTGCCCAGGGACCTGCGACAGAATGCCTCCCAGATCCCATCCAGACTGTTGGTGCTGACAGTGCCGTCAAACACTGCCTGGTAACGGGTAAGGTCAGGTCCGCCATATTCACCACTCATGCGGTCCAGCCCAATGAAGCGCATGGCGGCGGGAGCTGAGGGGCCGAGCTGCCAGATACGGCAGGATTTCAGGGCTGGCCCGTTGTCTGCTGCCTTCTGGTATCCACCGCTGGAGAGACGGTCATAGATGCCGTCCTCCCACCGGACAGCCAGCCCCTTCCTTGCCAGCCAGTCCTCCAACTCCTCACGGCGGAACATGGAGTCCGCCACCACTCCTTGTTCTGTCCTGTAGCCCACTGGATTCCCATAGTAGAGCAGACATCGATTTTTCATTTCCACACTTCGCATGGCGGCATATCTCCTTTCTGCGGTTAAGTCATTTCCATCCCTCCCATGCCTGCGTTCTGCCCTTGAAACTCCTCCAGCTTTTCTCTGGCCCAGCGGGGAGGAATTCCTCTTTCAGAACGCCGGTGAAGTCTGTGCGGTTCCATCTGGTCTGCTCTCCATCGCCCAGGCAGGTACAGCGGATAGACCGACCGACAGCGTGGGGGCTGCATCCAAAGCCGTCATGGGCCAGCCAGAGCTGGTTCTGGGGCGTCCAGCAGGACTCCTTGAGGGTGTCTGGACTGAGCACCAACACCCGGCCCTCATAGTCCAGAGATTCATAGGAGTTGGGTTCGCAGTGCTCCGGCCCAAATAGTTCCAGCTTGCCGTATGCCTCCCTCACTTGACTGATAAATGCGTCCAGATACGCCAGGGCGGTGTCCACTTCAAAATAACGGTTATGGGCATCATCGGGTGGGACATAGGCTTTCTTTTGCCATTCTTGGTTTTCCGCGCTGAGCTGCTCCTTGTAAGGCCCCAGCCTTTCTATCGTGTTGGCCAGGACGAAATTGGTCCGCTTGAAGCCCCACCGTTTCAGCACCATTTGGGATGCTTCCGGCTTTAATGCGCTGCGGCCGTCGCCATAGACGCGGATGACGGCTTCGATGTCCCGCGCACAGGATACATTGGCGTGGAAACTTGCATCCCAGAGCGCAGCTTCCCCAAGTCTGTGGGCCTCTGACTGTGAGCCGGGATAGAGGTAGATATCCTGTTCCATCTTGCCTCCTTTACGGCAGGCGCCATTTGCCCGCTGGGGGGATCGTCAGCGGGCTGATGCCCAGCTCATTGAGCAGGCAGCAAAGCTCCACCGAAAGCTCCCGCAGTTCCTCCGTTGAGGGGACGATGATGAGCGCTCCATCCGCGGCCAGAACCGCGACTTCTTCTCCCACGGGGATAGATGCCTCGGATAACAGTGCGGCGGGCAGATTGAGTTCCATACCGCTGCTGGTGTATCCGGTACACTCAGCGTCGTCACAGGTTCTGGTCACCAGGAGTCTGTTTGCGTCACAGTCGCAGATGTACTGGTTCGCTGGGGTGGTGATGGGAACTTCTTCCCCCGGCTCATAGCCCATTCCGCGCATGAAAAATGCAGGCAGGGTCAGAGACCCGTCTACACCGACCCGAACCGTTGTATGGATCTTACTCATCGCCGTGTTCCTCCTGCCCATTGCATGCGGTGCGTTCTCCGTAGATGAGATTCCCCACCATCAGCTGTTCCTCCAGCTCGCCCAGGCAGATTCCGGCTTCACCCAGCATCTCCAGCAGGTAGGGAGGCACATCCCGCAGGTCATGGTCATATCCGGCCTCGGCAATGGTGACGGTCTTTTCTTCGTCATCCACATAGACACAGAGCTTGGCCCCGGCAGGGATGCCGGCTTCTTCCCGCAGGTAGTCTGGCAGTTCCAGCATGCCGTCCTCCAGATCATCGAATGGGCAGCCATCCTCGCAGTCATCACAGGTGCCACAGACTCTGGCCAGATGGACGGTGAGCTCCGTGGCCAGCCGGTGCAGGGCATCCATCGCCTGGATCAGTTCCATGGTGGTCATTTGCTTTTTCAGAACGACCACCGCGCTGTCCAGCGTGTGGATCTCGACCTTTTCTCCGCCCTCAAAGCCACTGATCTTGAACGCTCCGCCGGGAATCAAAAGAGTACCATTGTTTATCTGTTTGTTGAATTTCATCTTCTTCTCCTTATTACATTGAAATTGTAGAACGGGCTGGATTGGATGCTCCCGGCCATTCCTGTCCTTGTTGGGCAGCCAGCCCGTCCCGGAAGGCTGTCAGATCTTCTCCTGTCGGCGTATAGCGTCTTGCTTCAAGGGCGGCCATCAGCGCATAGGTCTGGCCAACCTCGGACAGCAGTGCCCGAAGATCGTCCGCAACCATATCCGTCCCCATCCGGCGGAGCTGCACGGTAAAGGTGATTCGGTAATGCGGCTGGCCGGGGATGCTGTCGATCCGCATATCCATTCCCAAGTTGGAATCGTGTTGCGGGCGGATATAGACCTGACCCACTACGCTGGGGCAGACCTGAAGGCGGCCCTGACTCATTTCCTCAATCAGCTGAGCCGCCTGCTGGAGCTTTCCAGTTCAGAGAGCTGTTCATCCAATTGCCTCACCCCCGTTCCAGTCAAACAGCGTCATTTGAGAGGGAACCGCCCGGCTCCGCTCCCGCAGGTCATAGTTGGCGATAAGCAGTTCCGGGAACTGAGCCCCATTGTCGTACCTCTGCTTGATGTTGTTGATACGGGTGGTTTCCATGAGGTAGATGCCTGGCCTGTCGTACAGCCCGCGGACAAAGGCGTCGTCGTTGTAGGAGAGCAGGAATTTGCCCTCGATCCGCATCAGGGCGTCCCGCAGGCGGATGTGGTCGGCTTCGGTGAAACCGTCTTCACCAATGTTCTGGTAATACCCCTCGGTGGCATGGTAGGGCGGGTCGAGATAGAAAAAGCTCACTGGCCGGTCATATTGATGGAGCAGTTTTTCAAAGTCCTTGTTCTCAATAACCACCTTGGCAAGCCTCCGGTGGGCCTGCTCGATGAGCGAAAAGTTGCTACGCATATCGTGGGGCTGGCTGCCAAAACTGGTCAGCCCGGAGGCGTAGCTGTAGCGGATGAGCTGATAGAACCATGCCGCCCGTTGGACATCGCTGGCGGGGCTGTCCCGCGCCAAGGCGGAGCGGATGCGGTCAAAGTCCTCCCGTGCGTTGAGTACATACCGCAGAGCCTCCATCAGTTCCTCCGGTTTGTCCCGCACACAGCGGTACAGGTTGACCAACAGGCCGTTGAAGTCATTGTAGACCTCAAAGTCGTTGCCGGGAGGCTTGTGGAACAGTACCCAGCCCCCGCCGCCGAACACCTCAATGTACCGCTCATAGTAGAGGGGGAACAGCCGGACGATCAACTCCCGCAGGCCTTCTTGCCTCCAATCCAGGACATGAAACTGTTCAGGGCGTATCACCCCCATCCAGCGGCAGGCGGGTCTGTGCGGTATCCTCTCGCTCCAGAGTCCGATCCAGTCCCCGGATGGCGGCCGCGATTCCGCTGATCCGCCTGGTCAGATGGGCGATGGTGGCCCGCACCTCCTGGTCCGTGGCGGCATAGAAGTATCCACTCCCGTTGCTGGCGATGGGGACGCCATCCCGCCGCAGGGCATTGACCATGTGTCGAACCTGAATCCCTTTGATGCCGAAGGTCAGTTCCAACTCCCGGCTGGTGGCGGCGTTGAGAGCTCCCATGTGGTACTGCTCCAGATATTCCGCCAGCCGTTCTTTCTCCATGAATGCCTCCTTTCCGGGCCTGTTTTCCGAAAAAGGGCATAAAAGAAGGGGCCGTTTTCCCCTTTCGGAAAACGGCCCCTGTGTCATATTCTATATCCTGTTTTTACTTCATCGAATCACCCCCAGCTCCCGCAGCGGACAGATGCGGTTTTTGTGACTTGGCAATAGATCGGCTATATTGACAGAGCGGGACTGTGGTGCTCAGGCTGGCTATACTCATACCGGCGCTCTCCACCGTTCCAGCTACATAGCCGTGGTCGGTGGTCGAGAGGCCATATTGACCATATTGGCCTCTGCGTAGGCAGCCCCGTCAAAGGCGTCTGTTATCAGTCTGCTGGGCGGGATCACGCCGTTTCGGACCGCAAGTTCCCGCCCGTATGCGGCCAAGTCCATGCCGCGGGGGAAGAACTCATAGTGCTGGAGATTCTGGGCGAGATCCAGAGCCAAATCCAGCCGGTGGCAGTCCTCCAGCTCCAGCACCGCCTGCCATTTGTCCAACCAGTGGGGTGCCCCCTGACCCTGTTCCGCCCAAACATAACCGAAGTCAATGGCATGGCGAACCAGTTCGCTGGCTGAGTCGTACTGGTCGAGAATACCCGTCAGCTGGGGCAGGCAGCAGTCCACCTCCAGCGCGATGCACTCGCTGAGGCTCTCTGCCTGTAGCGAGTCCAGCCCCAGCAGGAGTTCGTCCGGATGGTTTGAGTCGATATACTCGCCGGAATCCGGGAAGCCAACCCAAATCCCCTCCATATTGCTCCGGCTGGCCAGTTTAACTCGTATGGCATAGTCACCGGCGACCGGCTGGAGGGTGGGATCTTCCTCTACGAAGGGATCTGCCAGTTTGATGTTCCGCACATAGTGACCGTTACAAAAGGCTCCATTCTGCGACTGGTGGTAGGCGGCCCCCAAATGCTCCGCATTCAGGAATGGACGGGCGGCATCCGAGGAACACTCTATGCTCTCCATGACAAATTTTCCAAGCGCGGCCTCGTCTCCCGCGCCATAGAAGAGGTCGTAACAGTCCAGTTGGGACGCAATCCGCATCACATGGCCGATCTCTTGGGGCTTCTCCAACTCCATCGCCCCTTGGAACAGGATCTTTTCTTTCTCTGTCATATTGGAAAAGCGCCGCTCCAGCCAGTCATGCTCCGATTTTGTAACATAGAAGCCGTCCAGCTTGTCAAAGAGGGCGGCGTTTTGATCTGACATCGCTCACATCATCTCCAGTCCTTGTCCTATTTCCTGTTCCGGCTGAAATACCGGGAGAGGCTGGCCGTCCTTTCTGCGGATCAGACCATACTCTGTGATAACCCCAGCCGGTCATCCAGCATCTTCTGCCGATCTGGGCCGCCTGCGGGGTCTGGAACAGCTCCTCTGGTAAAGCAGAATACTTCTCACGGAACATCATCTCCGCATAGCCCCAGGTCTGCGCTACCTCGGGACGGAGTTCGTACTGGTCAATCTCGCCCATCAACCGTGTGGCGTCCTGCAGACTGGGGTGGTCAACCACGGATAAAAGCGCCTTATACTTGACCATATCCGATTCGGGCCACTCCCGTTCTATTTGAGCCAACCGCTTGGCAAATTCGTCGGCCTGTTCAATGCCATCCTCATCGTCGATAGCGTTGTTGATAGCATCTCGCAGGAAGGGGATCAGGCAATCCACACAGCGGAATGCACATTCATCCACTGAGGCGGCATCTACTTTTTCCACCGCTCTCCATATACCGGCATCCGCTGCGGGAAGATTCAGCACTGCGGTTTTGTCGTTATCATAGCTTGGGTCATTGAAAAATCCCTTACGCACCTCCAGCACCACCGGAGCATCGGAGCGATGGAAGCAAGCCGTTTCATTGGACTGGCACACATAGATGTCCTTGATTTCTCCACCCAGTTCCGCATAGCCGAAGTCGGTGAACACGCCGCCATGATCCTCCTGATGCTGTTCTCCCAACAGTTCCAGCAGTCTTTCTTGAAAGCCGCTGCCCTCCTCTGTGGTGTCAAGCAGAGCCATAGCCTCATTTGAGAGCATTTCATTTGCGTATAAAAACGCCCCCAGTTCTTCATGATTGGAAACTCGGGGCGCAAAACAGCAGATATCGGTATTGTAGGTCAGGTTAATCAATTGGTTCAGCGGAATGGGAGCGACGCGGTGATTCTGCTTGATTTTCAAAAGAGCATCCATCCCTTTTTTCTGCTCCTCTGTCAGTGAGGCCAATCGCTGGGCAAACAGGTTTAGGTCGTATAGATTAGCATTCCACCCAATCATGGCATGCGTGAGGCCATTGTAATGGATGCAGGTTAGCTCATTTTTGCAGAAGCTACCGTCTTTGATTCTCGCCTTTTGGAGTGCGTCGCTGAACTCCGCAAAGGATGCTGGCATTTTCATTACCGTGGCCGTCTCATAAGATTTAGGTCCACTGTTGCTGATCTCCACCTCGAAAATTGTCTTATCTAAGAGTAATCCCTCCCTGTGTAGACTCTTGCTCAGGAGCCTCGGGCGGTTCCATGTCTGAGTGAACTTCGTTTACGGTTTCCAATATGGATTCCAAGTCTCTTTTCCGAGAAATATTCGCAAAATCCACGGAGCGGCAGTATACTTCGCCATCCTTTCCCACAGAGCACTGTGTCTGCTCTTTGCCTCGCATCTTTTTCGATTTCACTGCCAGGCATCCGTCATCGGCAATTCGTGAGGAGAAGCCTTTTCCTTTAACCGCTCCGACAATACCGAAAAAAACTGCCGCGTTCTCCCATCAAGATCCATTTTATACGCCTCTTTCTATAAACTCATTCCCTGCATCTCAATATCTTCTGCAGGAGCGGAAGGGGCCTCATAGAGTGTGCTTCGGCCATAAGCGATGCGGATGATATCCTCTGCGGAGTAGTCGGAGCCAGCGCCAAAAAGATGCCTGAACTGCAGGCGGTCTGACGGAGCAATGTACCATGTGGAATACTGAGACTTCAGCCTTTCAGGGATTCAGCCGATGTTTTGAAGGTCAGTTCCACTCCGTCCTTCTGTACCGTGACATTGACCGTCTTTGCGCCACTTTTTTGGAGGGCATCTGTAATCGCCCGCATCCGATAGACCGGTGCATCGCTGTCCTGGCTGAGCATCTGATACTCTGCCAGCAACGCATCCTTCTTTAGAAACTGCGCCAGAAATTCCTCCTGGTTGTCCCGCATGTACTGTTCCGCAGTTGTTTTTATATAATCCTCCGGGGATTTGAGGTAGGAGAGCAGGGTGTCTTCTGTCAAGGATGTATAATACTCACTGTGAAACTGTACATCGGGTTTCTCCCCAGAAAAAACGAGGGAAGCTGCCTCCCGCCCTGCCTCGGTTCCCTTGTAATACCGGTATGAATTGATGTTCCTCTCACTGGTGAGTTCCCTGACAGAGAGGCGACTTCGCTCATTGGAAATGGCCGCCTCAACATAGCGGTCGACCTCCTGAGCGATGCGCTTCCCAAACGCCGTAGAATCCTGGCATTCTTCTTCCGTCAGTCCGGAGACAAAGTTGGGAAGGGGGTCATCCAGAAGATGGAGCGCCTGGTGTTGCCGGTCGTACAGGCCGCAGAACTCCAAACGGTCGCTCCAGCTGATCCTCTCTCCATAAAATGTTTCGCATCCAAAGAGGTAATCAATCTCTGGCGTTGCGGGAACTTTCACTACTGAGCCCAAATGCTTGCCCTTTTGCAGAACTAAAACTGGCACAGCGGCATTTTCCAGCCACTCTTGAAACTCCTGCCGGGGAAGTGGGGCCTGCTTTTGCTGCGACATTACAAAATCCTCCCATTTTACTGTTTCTGCTCAAGTTTGCACAACTTGTCTGTCCCGAGTATGACTCTTCATAGTGTTTGGGGTCAGCACCAGGCACATCCCACCCAGCCATGCTTCCTATCTCCATAGCTTGCCGCTGGATGGGGGTGACGCCCAGGTCTTCGTTCAACTCATCCGCCAGTTCCACATTCCCTTCCTTGTCGCCGGTATCCCAGTCGGAGGGGTAGTAGCCAGTTTCACCCCGTTTGATGCAGATAAGCTGTCCGGTGGTCCGCAGGGTGGAGAAGCACAGTTCCGGCAACCCCTCGGCCACCTTGGGGGCAAACCGTTCCTGTTCGGTTTGGATGCTCCAATCATCAGGCTGCCACAGATGGACATACAGCTCGCCGCCGTCCACCTCGATGGGGCGCTGCTCGAAGCCTTCGCCCCATCCGTCAGAGGCTTGTCCACCCAGGTACTCTTTTAAGATGGTAAGCTCTTCCGGAGTCAGCTCTCCGGCCACCCGGCACTCCGCTACGCCCCAGAGCTGGCGATTCCTGACCTCAACAGTAAACACCGCCGAGCGGACCTTGTGATCTACACTGTCGTCCTCACCGTACCAGCGCATGAGGCCGCTCTCGTTTTCCTCTGGTACCCGGTTTTTTACCAGAGCGGACAGAATTTGTCCCTCATAATCCATGAGGGTGTGGCCATCCCACTCCTCACCGTCCTCTGACATATCCCCCCACTCGTCCCGTCCATAGAAGTCCGCTGTGAGCGGCATATACAATTTGAATGTCTGAGGCTCTGGCAGATAGACCGAGAATCGGTCTTCTCCCAGCACCAGAGCCAAGGTACATCCATTGTCCCACTTTACATGGAATTGCCCGGCATCGTCGATATAATCCAGTTTCCCGGTACTGCCGGGGGAAATGGGCCGGGGATTACCGCCTATCTCTGTGAGTTGGATGCGGGAATCCTTGGGGAACTGCTGCCGCAAGAAGTCCAGCCACTCTCTCGGTACGCTTTGCATTTACATCTCTCCCATTCTAATCCCAATATCCGGCTGATTTAATTGTTGATAGAGCCGTTCCATCGCCTCCGCCACCACGAGGTCCGACCGGAAGCTTTCCAGTTTTTCGTGATCCGTAAAGAATTGCTGTTCACCGCTCTGGAAATGAACAAAGTCCACTGTGGCGATACCGTCCTTAATAACGCCCAGCCGTTTCTCACTGGTATTGCTGTCCTGGTAGATTTGGATTGCTTCCTCCAGAGTCAGATCTTGCCTGATTATCTCCTGCGGGGTATTGGTGTCCGCCATGACAAACCAGGCATAGGTGTGGGGAATGCTGGGATCTGCGGCTTTCCTAAGAGCCTGCTTCCCAGTTTCAGTCAGTCCATAGTTGCAGGTACGGCGTGAATTGTCCTCACCGGCAAAATCCAACAGGATATCGTCTACCGCTTTTTTGACCTCCGGATCGTCTGTCAGCGTTTCAAAGCGGAAGCCGGTTGTGCTGCGGAAGGGCAGTTCCTCCCGGATGGCCTGGAGCAACGCCTTGGAATCCGTGAACTCCTGCTGTTCGCCGCTGGCGAAGGTTACCCGACCTACCACAGGGTGTTCCTGTCGGTACATCTCCTGCTGGCAAAGATCATAGCAATAGAGGTACCCCTGATACTCGCCGGGAAAGGGAGTACAGCGTAGACAGAAACGGTAATTTTCTGTTTCCGCAATATAGCCATAACTCCTGCGGTCCTCTGTGATGGAGCCGCCATGCTGCCAGCAGTAGGCGTCCATGGCCCCCAGATTCTTCAGGAGTCCAGTCTGACGCAGGTCGTCCACAAATCGCTGCAGCACCTCTTTGAACTCCGGGGTGTTGAACCTATCCTCGTTATGGGGCCACCAGGTGTGCCAGAACTCCTTCTCACCATGCCGAAATCCATGCGGAGGTGGCCTACAGTACAGTGCCTCGTCCAGCTTTTCTTCGGAATAGAACAGCCCCACCTCATCCAGGGAGGCGGGGCGCAGTACAAACTCACGATTATCCTGGGGGTAGGCCAGATCATGCTCCTCGCAAAACTGCTCCAGCGTCATTTCTTCTCCCAGCAGATAAAATGTGCCGTTGACCCGGCGCGAAGCAGTACCTTCATGCTTTAAAGGGATTGGAGAAAGTACGGTTCCTGCATGATAGTCAGCGGCATGATCCACCAGAGTGGTTCGGGTGCTGGGAGATTTATGTGTCCCCCGCAGGTCATAGCAGTACCACCCATCAGGAATGATATCCCGCTGAATCAGCCAGTTGGTGAACAGCACAGGTTTTCCAAGCAACGCTGCGTGTTGCATGGAGTCTGTCCAGATGTTAATGCTCATTTAATCCCTCCCATATTCACAGTGTTTTCCCACTCGTGCTGGTTCCACAGCGTATCTTGTATCTGCGTACAGGGATTAATGCATCTGCAACCCATCTTGTACTTCAGGGAACGGATCACTGAGCTTTCGGAGCAGGCCAAATTCGGTCCTTCTCACACCATCCTCCCGCATATAAAAGTTGCCCATTGCTTCGAAATCCGTAAAGCCATCGAGGGTAGAGATCAGCTCCTCGTCCGCCCCGATCCGCTCCAACACCTGCTTGCCATATTCCTCCGGATCGTCCGGTACACGCTCGTAGTCATCCAGTTCGATGGAAAACCTCAAAGCCTCCTGGAGCGTTGCCGGCTGTTCCACCTCAAGGACAGAGAGGTATTTCAGCAATGCGCCATCCTCCTGATCCATTATCCGGATATTTTCCGCCAACTCGTCCAATTGCTCCAGTCTCAGATCCATCCCCTGGAGAGGAAGATATTCCCCCAGATAAGGCCGCAGGGCCTCCACCCGAGTGAGTTTCGCCATATTGAGGCTGTCCACTCCCAGAAGTTGTCTGGCGCTCTCCAATTGCTCAAAGGTCGCAGGCAGAGTGATCTGCGCTGTTTCGCTCTGTACACGAACAGGGCAGGGGTTTTCCATCCATATCCGGAAAACGCCGTCCAATCTCTCGTTCTCCAAAAGTTCAGGTGTCTTTTTCTGCACATAATTGCCGCTGGAATATTCTCCTCCATGCTTTTCCCGATATTCAGCCCCCACACGGGCATAATTGATATAGGGCTTGAAGCGATCCGGAAATGGTGTGATCCCTTTGTTCACAAGGTAGATGCCCAATTCTGAATCAGACGACACATTGTTGACGAGCATATACTCATCCAGCCTGTCCGCCACAGTAAGGGCCCCCTCCAAGTTCCAGACACACTCCGCATCCAATGCCCCGGAAAAGATGGCGGCTTTCGCCGGAGAAAGTGCCTCTGTGCGTTCCGCCAGTTTTTGTAGTTTTTGAAACTGCTCCGAATCTTCTACATCCACATCGTACAGGCATCGGTAAAGGACCGGTACATTGCTGCTCACATCCAGGATGGCGGTGGCTGTGGTATCGAGGCTGATTCTGTCCAGGAAGGCAAATGTCTCCCCAATCTCAGCGGGACTGGCGGGCAGTTGCAGACGGACAGTTTCTTCTCCTTTTCCCCGGCTCAGAGTCAACAGAATCATCGTTACATTCCTCCCATCTGAAATTCCTGTTCCCGCTGGTGCTGCTCTGCCGGACCGCCGGCCATCAGCTCCCCCAATGTCAATGTGCCACAGTAGGCCACATATCCTTTCTCCGTGAAGGCTCCTGTTTCCTTCTCCATACGGAGTTTGCCGTAACGCTCATAATCATAGAACTCCTCCAGATTGGGGTCATATTCATAATGGCCGGAGTCCTGGATCATGTATCTGCCATATTCGGCGGGAGTGCGGACTTTGGGTGCAAACTCAAACAGCTCCAGATTTTTGGCCAGTTCGCGTATCTCGCCGGCACACTCCGGCTTGGCCATCTCCATGACCGCCGTCAACTTTTTCTGTTCCAAATCAGACAGTGCAGCGATGGCCGTCGCCATATCATTCAGCGCGAATAGATCCTCCGTTGTCCCTCCAGGACCTCCTCCACCTCGGATGGAAGCAGACTGTCCTCATACCAGATGCGGGCATCGTGGATGTTAACGCCTGAGCGTGCAATTCCACGCTGGAGCTGTTGCTCGGAGCAGGGCAGGAGCAGCCAAGTGATTTGATCTGTATTTTCCGGCTCCTGCCGGGAGGAAAGCCCTACCGCCAGCAGATTCGGCTGGTAGTGGTAACAGGGGAAGTGGCGGCCGTCATAGAGCTGCTCCAGTTTCATCCCGTTATCATAGACCACGCCATAAGGGGTAATCCTTCCCTCAAGATGATTGAGGATCAGGTCCAGAGCGAACTTGCGGCCATCCAGCCGCTCGAGCTCCTCGATTCTGCAGCCCCCACCCTGCATCGTCATGTAGTGCTGCCGCCCAATGGCGTCCAGGTCGGAGAAGTCTGTGATGACCGTGGCCTGCTGGCAGCAAAAGGTCAGATTGATGAAATCCTTTATATTTGAGACGCCCAATTTGCAGGCCATTCCCTGGAACTGGGCAGCCTCACCGTCATCAAAACTGTCCAGCCGTTTGGCCAGATAGTCCAGCTCATCAAAATTGACCAATGAGCCAACCAGCCTGTTCAGTACGGTATAGAAGCTGTCCAGTTCATCCACCCGGCAATCCCGCCGGAGCGCGTCACCGATTTCCAATGGCTCCAGCAGTTCGATCATGCGGTCATATTTCTCATCGGGGATAGGGAATGGAACCGTAATCTGCCCATATTCCGGGTGCTGAGCGCTGCTCAGTACCGCTTTCAGCACATAGCCCATTCTGGTGCCTCCTTACTCGCATCCATGACCGCCTTTCCATATCTGGCAATCATGGTTGCGTAAATAATATTGTGGAAGTCCAGATCACTCACCAGTTTGGGTGTGCCAAATCTTCTGCCTCCATGGGTGACTTCAGGTCATACAGCCGTCTGGCGGAATAAAAGATGGGGTAATCCTGTATCGCAAATCCATGGGGTTTGGATACGATGCGGCTGAAATCAATGGAATCGTGTGAAAGAGCGGGGAGCGCCGGTTGCCAGAGTCGCTCCTTTGAGGCGAGAAGATAGAGCGCCGCCAGATAGCCAGGAGGCGCATCATCCATACCCTGTCCGCAAAGCGGCTTCTGAGGTGGACGGACACTGTGTGCAGGACTGCCTGATCCGGCCCGCTCCAGTGTTCCACAGCCTGAATCCTCTTGTGCAGGCCGGCATGAGGGATGTGTCCGAAATATTCCAGAATCAAATCCAGGTACTCAATCGCGCCGGACTTCAACCGCTCCGCGATATACGGACAGGTGCGGACTTGACAGGATCGGCGGCGGTAATGCAGGCAGTACCGGCAATCCACATCCTCCGGCTTGTAGCAGAAGCGGCTGAGGATCATCATCCCGCCGCCGCGCTTCTGGAAGCCAGGGACGCTCATCATCATATGCTCCAGACCAGCTCGAGGGGTATTCTGAGCGAAATATCTTGTCATGGCACACTCCTTCTTTCAAAACAAAAAAGCGGGAGCTGCTTATGCTGCACAGTGTGTGCAGATGCGGCTCCCGCTTTTTCTGATGTCACATATCAATTTGTGGCTCCTGTGCTTGTCCCTGCTCCAGTCTGTCCGCCAGATCTGGGACAGTGTATTCGATCTTTGTCCTTGCGGTCTGCATGGCTTTGAGGTGTCCATCTTCCAGCTCTGGGCCTTCATCCAGCAGGTAGTCTGTGGCCCGGTAGAGTTCAGTTAGCTCCTCCGGTGAGAAAAGCTGGGTCTTGGAGATCAGCCCGGAGCGGACGGCAAAATCCTGCTTGGCCCCGCAAAAATCTTCATCATAATAATGTCCGTAGCTCACGCCGGTTCTGTTATAGTCCCAGATCCAAGTGACAAACTGATAGCCCCTGCCATTTTCCAACTCCCGGCCAGCCAGCACTGCGCCGCCAAAATCCGCCAGCAGATGGAATTTTTCGCTCAGACCGCTGATATGAAGGGTGGGCGCAGTTTGAACCTCCTCAACATAAGTGTACACTTCATCTGCGGTCTGTGCGACTCTGTGGTACAATTCACTGGCCTCCGGATTATTGCTTCCGGCAGGAAAAAGGAACACATCGTTTCCTGGAGAAACAAAGAGGACAGGCTGACCATGGAGGAAAATCTCCAGCCGCCTATCCTCTACATTGGATGATTCAACTCCGCCTTCTCTCAGGCGCCGGGAAAGTTCTTCAAAAAATTTTTTCAATGGTTAAACCTCATTTCTTTTTTATCTGTTGGGACGACAACAAAAAAGCGGAGATTCTATCATCGAATCTCCGCTTCAATAACTATATTGGTTTTTCTCCGGGGGAAGGGAATCAGGTGTCCGTCCTCTTTGTGTTTTCGTATGGATAGAACAATGACTCACACATTTGGTCTGTGTGAGTCATTGTTTTTGGTGGAGATAAGCGGGATCGAACCGCTGACCTCTTGAATGCCATTCAAGCGCTCTCCCAGCTGAGCTATACCCCCATGTTGCCAGAAACCCTTGATTTTGCTGGATTTCTGAGCTATTCAATTTTTTGACTTTACTCTCCGTTGCGGGGGAGCACACCCGGTTGCTTGCGCTGCGGCGTCACCAGCACCCTGATGGTGCTCAACTGGTATGACCGGCTGGGCGACTGGAACGAGGAGAGCCTGGCCGCCTGCGCCACTCCCTGGAGGCACCG
>ENA-OQDW01000091-OQDW01000091.1-human-gut-metagenome-genome-assembly--contig:-NODE-91-length-34802-cov-2.485797_pt1 | contig 34802 bp, 47 predicted proteins | sample MGYA00242784_ERZ504613 | MGnify/ENA primary metagenome ERZ504613 (study PRJEB26092, sample SAMD00036330) | human gut metagenome | host: Homo sapiens | study: EMG produced TPA metagenomics assembly of...
CCTCTGGAGTTTTCAGCCTGTGGCCGTGCTTCTGGCAAGGCAGACGGCGCAGCTTTCCTTGCCGGAAAGCAAGGAGGATAACGCAGCCAGGGGCGCGGCACAGTGCTAAAAACCGATGTGTACCCTGTACACTGATGCAAACGATTTAAAATGTAGAATGGAATAAAATTTTTGGAAGCCGGCGGCAGCGGTTCCCCGTTGCGTGGGCAGAAAAGGCGGTGCTTATGAGTTCCAAATATTCTGTTTCCCTTGAAAAGGTTATCCGGGATCACTCCCTGGAGGCGCTTTATTTGCCGAAGGCTGCATCTGATCTCTATATTTCTTCCTATGATGTAAACCGCCCCGGCTTAATTCTGACGGGCTACAACGATTATTTTGATCCAAGCCGCGTGCAGTTCCTAGGGCTGACAGAGCTTGCGTTTCTTGATAGCCTATCGCCGGAAGAGCGTGCAAAGCGCGTAGAAAACTTCATGTGCCGCCAGCCTTGTGCGGTGTTGATTACCCGCAATCTGGAATGCCCGGATGTGCTGCGGGAAAATGCACAAAATACGCCGTGCCCCTTTTGCGCACGGCGGATACAACCTCCAGCTTTATGTCCGCTCTGATTTCCTATTTGAATGTCGAACTAGCCCAGCGGGTAACACGCCACGGCGTGCTCGTCGAGGTAGCAGGCGAAGGGGTTTTAATCCTTGGCGACAGCGGCGTGGGCAAAAGTGAAACGGCAATTGAGCTGATTAAACGTGGCCATCGCCTGATCGCAGACGATGCTGTTGAAATCCGCCGCGTTTCTTCCCGCACGTTGGTTGGCTCTGCTCCTGATAATATCCGCCATTTTATTGAGCTGCGCGGGGTTGGCATTATCAACGCCCGCCGTATTTTTGGCATGGGCGCCGTTAAGATGACGGAAAAAATTGATCTTGTCATTCAGTTGGAGCCGTGGGACAGTGAAAAGGTATACGACCGCATGGGCCTTGATAACGAGTTTACCACAATTCTCGGCATCAGTGTGCCGGCGGCTGTGATTCCGGTAAAGCCGGGCCGCAATCTTGCAATCATCATTGAAGTAGCCGCGATGAACAATCGTCAGAAAAAGATGGGCTACAATGCGGCGCGGGAGCTGCTGCGCAATTTGGGGATGGACGACGGCTGTGAGCCGGACGCTCCGATCCTGGGATTTGGCAGCGCTTTTAGATTGGCTTTTCGCGCGGGCGAATGAATGAAACGCTTCGAGCGCATTCTGCCGTGGGGTGCGCATGCGGCGGTTTTCATTGGATTGCCTGGCAAAGCAATTTATATGATAGATAGATTTTGGAACACGGAGGACTGGGAATATGTACAGAGTAGGCGTTGATTTAGGCGGCACAAATATCCGTTCAGGCGTAGTGGACGATCAGTTCAAAATTATTGGTGTTGGTGAATTAAAAACCAATGCGCCCCGCCCGGCTGCGGAGATTTTTGATGATATTACAAAAACCGTTCATATGGCAGTTGAGGCCGCCGGGCTCACAATGGATGATATCTCCTCCGTCGGGGTTGGCACGCCGGGTACGGTCAATAAAAAGACCGGTTATATCGAATTTTCAAATAACCTGGATTTCCAAAACGTCCCTGCGCAGGAAATGCTGCGTGAACGCCTTGGCAAGCCGGTCTATTTGGAAAACGACGCTAACTGCGCGGCGTATGGTGAGGCGAAAGCGGGCGCAGGCGCGGGCGTAAAAGATTTCATTGCCATTACGCTTGGCACAGGCGTGGGAAGCGGCATTATTGTGGATGGGCATATCCTCAACGGTGCGAACTTTGCCGCGGGCGAAATGGGCCATATGGTGATTGTAGTCGATGGCGAGCAGTGCAACTGCGGCCGCCGCGGATGTTGGGAGCGCTATGCTTCGGCCACTGCATTGATTGCGCAGACAAAGGATGAGATGCGCCATGCGCAGGATAGTATGATGTGGGAACTGGTTGATAATAATATTGATGCGGTCAATGGGCGCACAGCCTTTGACGCAATGCGCAAGGGCGATGTTGCCGGAAAGCGCGTGGTAGACCGTTATATTTATTATGTAGCATGTGGAATTATCAATGCCATCAATATTTTTCAGCCGGAAATCATCTGCGTGGGCGGCGGCATCGGCCATGAGAAGGAAACGCTGCTGGAGCCCCTTCGCCAGCATGTCCGTCGGGAGCGCTACAGTATGTATTCCTCCAAACAGACGAGAATTTGCTCGGCAGAGCTGGGAAATGATGCAGGCGTGATCGGCGCTGCGCTGCTGGATCATTGACGTTGCAGATTTGGTCAACTGCTCCCGGTTGGCTCATGATGTATCAGAAGATTCAACGCCTGTCCTACTCGGCTGTGTTGAGGACGTAAAAAGGCTAAAATATCAAATCTCATTCGCCTTCCTGCTGCTATTGGCCGTGGGGAGGCGAATTCGGAAAGGTATGAGAATTGCATGAACGGACTCGATGCGGTAGAGGCGATTGCCATTGATCTCGGCTGCCCGGCAAAACGCCGATGCCCCATGAGGGAGTATACCTCCTTCCGGACGGGCGGGCCTGCCGACCTGTTGGTCGAACCCCAGGAGGAAGGGCAATTGGCTCAAATTTTACGATGCTGCAATTCGCAGGGGCTTCAGCCGGTAATTTTGGGCAATGGAAGCAATGTGCTGGTTGCGGACGAGGGGATCCGCGGCGTTGTGCTTTGCCTGGTGCCGGGGCTTCATTTGCTGCACGAGCAGGATGGTATGATCACCTGCGGGGCGGGCGTCAGCATGAATCGCCTGTGCCGGTTCGCTTTGGAGAAAGGTTTGACCGGCTTAGAGTTTGCCTTTGGCATTCCGGGGAGTGCGGGTGGAGCGGCATTTATGAACGCGGGCGCTTATGGCGGCGAGATGAAGGATGTTTTAACCGGCTGCACACATTTGACGCAAAGCGGCGAGCGCGGCAGGCTTGTGGGGGAGGAGCTGGCGCTTGGATACCGGCGCAGCGCATACCGGGAAAATGGATTTTTGATTACCTCTCTGCTTCTACGCTTGGCTCCTGGCGACAAGACAGAGATCCAGGCCCGCATGGAGGATTTGATCGCCCGCCGTAAGGCGAAGCAGCCTTTGGAATATCCAAGCGCAGGTAGCACCTTTAAGCGGCCGGAGGGCTATTTTGCCGGCGCTCTGATCGAGAGCTGTGGTCTAAAAGGGGCGTCTGTCGGCGGAGCGCAGGTGAGCGAGAAACATGCAGGCTTTGTCATCAATCACGGCGGTGCAACATCGGCAGATATTCTTGCCTGATCCGCTTAATTCAGAATACGGTATATGCGAAAAAAGGCGTTCGGTTAGAGCCGGAGGTTCGTTTCTTGGGCTTTTCAGCTGTCTAGGGCGCACGAGGAGGAAATAAAATGGACTTTATTATCATCACTGGAATGTCTGGCGCAGGAAAGTCCCGTGCGGTTGACGCCCTGGAAGATATCGGCTTTTTTTGCGTTGACAATATTCCTCCCAAACTGATCCGCACCTTTGCACAGCTAATTCTCCAATCGCAGGAAAAGCGCGATAAGGTAGCGGTTGTAACCGATATCCGGGCCGGGAATTTTTTTGATGATTTTCTGGAATCCCTTGACGAACTCAAGGCAATGGGCTGCGACTACAAGCTCCTTTTTATCGAGCGAGCAATGAGATCATTCGCCGCCGGTATAAGGAAACGCGCCGTAAGCACCCGCTTTCCGATAAGGCAAAGGCTCCATCGACGACGCGATTAATGCGGAGCGGGCGATTTTGGCGCCTGCCCGCCAGCGCGCGGATTATATTGTGGATAGCTCCCAGTACACAACCACGCAGTTTCGCGAGCGGATTGCCGGAATGTTTTTGGAGGACTCCGCCCGGATCATGCAAATCCACTGCGTCTCGTTCGGCTTCAAATATGGCATCCCAAACGAATCGGATTTGGTTTTCGATGTGCGGTGCCTGCCAAATCCCTTTTATGTGGACGAGCTCAAAGGCCACACTGCTGGAGGCTCCGGTGCGGGATTTTGTTATGAAATGGCCGCAGGCGCAGGGCTTGGTGCCCAAGCTCATGTCACTGGTGGATTATTTGGTTCCGCTCTATCGAAATGAGGGGAAGAGCCAGTTGGTTATCGCGGTGGGCTGCACAGGCGGGCGGCATCGTTCGGTGGTGTTTGCCGAGCTGTTGAGCGAGCATTTTGCACAGCAGGGCCTGCGTGTCAGCATCCAGCATCGGGATATCAAAAAATAGGCTGTGTTCGGCTTCGACTGCTTTTCATACCGTTTTTTTTATTTGATTTATGGAGAGGGATAGGGAGCGCATCTATGTCATTTTCATCACAGGTAAAAGCAGAGCTGGCTGCTGTTGAGAATACACCTTGCTGTATGCACGCGCAAACGTATGGTTTGCTGTTGTTCAGCAGGGCCTTTTCTTTTGTTGAAATGTCTATGCAGACAGATACAGAGCAGATCGCGCGGATGTATCACGGGGGTATCCAGCGGGAGGCTGGGGTAGAGGCAAATTTGACACAGTCTTCTTCTGGAAAATTTAAAGTAAGCGTCCGTACAGCTTCTCAGCGTCAGCAGGTGATGGCGGCTTTTGGGCATGAAAAAGGGGAGCTGGCCCTTCGGCTGAACCGGGCGAACCTTGCAGGTGATTGTTGTATGGCAGCGCTTTTACGGGGCGCTTTTCTCGCCTGTGGGACCTTGACCGATCCGGAAAAGGACTATCATCTCGAATTCGTTGTTCCTTACCGCTATATCAGCCGAGATTTGGCAAAGCTGCTCAATGAATTGTCTCTTGCGCCAAAGCAGCTGGAGCGTAAGGGGAGCCATGTGGTCTATTGCAAGGATAGCGGGCAGATTGAAGAAATCCTTACGCTGATGGGCGCGCAAAATGCGGCGCTGGAATTGATGGGCATCAAAATGTATAAGGATATGCGCAATAATATCAACCGCAAAACCAATTTTGAAACGGCGAATATCTCCCGCACTGCCAATGCGGCGGCGGAGCAGGTTTATGCCATTGAAGCAATCCTTGAGCATGCCGGGGTGGAATCTCTACCGGAAGAGCTCAAGGAAATTGCCCTGCTCCGGCTGGAAAACCCGGAAATGAGCCTGCGGGAGCTAGGAGAGGCGCTTTCCGAGCCGATTTCCCGCTCCGGCGTCAATCATCGTCTCCGACGATTGGTCTCCATTGCACAGGAGACAGCACCCGGCCTTTTTGAACAGAAAAAAACAGAAAAGGATGGATGATCGTTGTATACCATGATTGAGGCATTCACACAGGGAGTCGGCAGCGCTTTTGCCGACTGTGGATATGATTCGAACTATGGAACCGTCCAAGTGTCCGATCGGATGGATTTAAGCCCGTTCCAATGCAATGGCGCGTTTGCCGCGGCGAAGCAGTATCACAAAGCCCCGGCAGTGATTGCCGGCGAGGTTGCGGCGGCCCTGGAGGGCAGCCCGCTTTTTGCCAAGGCGGAGCCCGCGGGCCCCGGGTTTTAAATTTGACGCCGCGGGATGAATGGCTCGCGGCCTATGCGGCAGGGTCGCCCAGGATTCCAGCATGGGGATTCCGCAAATTGGGCAGGGGGAAACCATCCTGATCGATTATGGCGGGCCGAATGTGGCGAAGCTCTGCATATCGGCCATTTACGCTCCGCGATCATCGGGGAGGCGCTCAAACGCATTGCGCGCGCATGCGGCTACCGCGTGATTGGCGATATCCATTTGGGCGATTGGGGGCTCCAGATCGGCTTGGTGATTGCGGAGCTTTCCGACCGGCATCCAGAGTGGCGCTGCTTTGCATCGGATTTTGAGGCGGAGAGAGAATCGGCGCCGCCGCTTGACCCCGATACGCTCAGTGAGGTTTATCCGTTTGCAAATGCCCGCAGCAAGGAGGACCCTGCTTTTCGTGAGCGCGCGAAGCAGGCAACCGTGAAGCTGCAGGAGGGCCATGCGGGCTACCGTGCCTGTGGCGGGAGCTGATGCGGGTATCGGTTGCGGATTTGAAGCAAAATTATGAAAAGCTCGGCGTCAGCTTCGACCTGTGGTATGGCGAGAGCGACTCGGACCGGTATATTCCGGAATTGATGCGGATTCTGGAAAGCCAAAATCTCCTGCGTCTGAGCGACGGCGCCCTTGTGGTCGATGTAGCGCGGGAGGAGGATAAGGCGACCGTTCCCCCTGTGATCGTCAAAAAATCGGATCACTCCAACATCTACGCCACAACAGACCTTGCCACGCTTTTGCAGCGCCAGCGTGATTTTGCGCCGGATCACATTTGGTATGTGGTGGATAACCGCCAGAGCCTTCATTTTACACAGGTATTCCGCTGTGCCAAAAAGGCCGGGATTGTTCCTTCGAATATGGAACTTCAGTTTTTGGGGTTCGGCACCATGAACGGCCCGGATGGCAAGCCTTATAAAACACGCGACGGCGGCGTGATGCGCCTGGAGGATCTGATCCATACCGTCACAGCGGCAGCGCGGGCCAAAATGGAAGATTCCTCCTTCCTCACGGAGGGGGAGCGCGAAGAATGCGCCCGTAAAATCGGCGTGGCTGCCATCAAATTTGGCGATCTCATCAATCAGCGCACCAAGGATTATATTTTTGATTTGGAGAAGTTTCTTTCCTTTGAGGGGAAAACCGGCACCTATCTGCTCTATACCATCACGAGAATCTGCTCAGTTCTGAAAAAGTTTGGGTCTGCCCCAATGCCCGCACCCATGCATTTTTATAGCGATACGGAGCGGATGCTCATCACACAGCTGCTGCTGAGCGGGGATGTTTTTTGCCGTGCAATGGGTGAACGGCGCCCAACGAGATTTGCGAGCACGCCTATCAAATCGCCTCCCTGTTTTCCCGTTTTTATCACGACAGCCATGTGCTGAGTGAGCCGGATTTGCAGAAGCGTGGGGATTGGATTGCCCTGATGGCGCTGACCAAGCGGATTTTGGAGCTTCATTTAAACGTGCTGGGGATCGAGCCGGTCGATCATATGTAGCATATCAAAACAAAAAGGAAAACGGATGCAACAATCCGGAGCAAAAAAGCCACTGATTCATCAGTAAACCCTCAATGTGTTTGATTGAAAAATGGAGGTGCAGAAATTGAAGCGGCTTTTTTCTCTTTTTTTGGTTGGAATATTCGTGCTGTCTCTATCCGCTTGCAGCGGAAATCCACAGGAGCCATCCACCGGAACGCCGAATGCATCAGGCGGAACAAATTCGGCCGAAGCAGATGATGCTGCCAACCCGACGGGCAGCACAACAGCAGCGCAGCAGTCCTCCCACGCCGCCATCTCTCCACTGAAAAAAGTGAAGGATCCGGGCAAAATTGCCTTTGATGATTATAACCGCCAGGCGGATCTCCGTGCCGCTAACCCGATCGACGACCCCTTTTTGCAGGCGGTCAATGCCTTTGCCGGGGCGCTGTCTGTTCAAACGCTACGCGGGCAAAGCGGGAATCTGAATCTTTCCCCGGTGAGCCTTTATCTGGCGTTATCGCTCGCCACATCCGGCGCAAAAGGAGCAACGCAGGAGGAATTGCTGGCGGCCCTGGGGCTCAGCGGCAAAAGCACGGACTATCTGCCACACAATCCAGCCATTTGTTCCAGCGGCTTTATCGGGAGAATGAGGTTGGCCGGCTGCGCGTGGCAAATTCGATTTGGCTGCGTCAGGATGGCAATTTCCGCGAAGCGTTTGTTGACCAGGCGGCCGAAAAATTTTACGCTTCCGCCTACCGTGTGGATTTTAGCGACCCCAAAACGGCTCAGGCGATGAGCAAATGGATTTCGGAGCAGACAAACGGGGTTCTGGAGCCTGAAATTTTCTTCCAGGGGAATCAGTTGCTGACGTTGCTGAACACCATCTATTTTAAGGATGAATGGATGGATCGTTTTGAACGCCAGCAAACGAAGCCGGATGTTTTTTATGCATCGGCCCGGCAAACCGTGCAATGCGATTATATGAACAGGACGTATGCCATGCACCCTTATACGCGTGGGGAGGGATTCACCCGCTCGGCCTTATCGCTGAAAAACGGCGGCAGGATGGTGTTTATCCTACCGGATCAGGGCACATCCATTGATGTACTGCTCGCGTCCCCGCAGAAAGCGGCTTCCCTGTTCCTGGGAGAGGATCAGGGCGCGGGCAAGGTCGTGTTCCAAATCCCGAAGTTTTCTTTTGGCAGCAAGCTGAATTTGAAGGAAACGCTGCATGCGATGGGGGTTCGCCGTGCATTTGCATCAGATCAGGCGGATTTCTCCGGGATGACGCAGGATCAGGCGTTTTTATCACAAGTTTTGCAGGAAACCCACATTGCGATTGATGAAAAGGGCGTGGAGGCGGCCACATTTACAAAGATCGATTATGCAGGAATGGCCGCACCCAATGAGAATGAGGCTCATATGATCCTCAATCGTCCGTTTTTATATGGGGTTGTATCAGATGGGGTGCTGCTCTTTGCGGGCGTGTGCAACAATCCCGCAGAGAGCTAACAGGGCACTTTGGCAAACAAACCAGCTGTGTGTCGATTGGGAGTCGTGCACAGCTGGTTTTGTGTTTTCCTGTGTTTTCAAAAAGTATTTACAAGGATGCTTCCGTTCGAAAACAGTAGACGAATCCGTGAAAAACAGGTAGAATAGAATACAGCAGAAAGAAAGGCGAGCCCCTCTCCGTTTCATAAGGCGGCCGGCTTGCGGAAAAGAGGTTTTTCAGATCATGTCAAACGATATCTTGTCAAAGGAATGGAAGCAATTCAAAAGCGGAACGGATATCCGCGGCGTTGCAATGAGCGAGCCCGGAGGAGAGGCTGTTACCCTCACCGATGGGGCCGTTTACCGCATGGCAATGGGGTTTGCCTGCTGGCTGAACCGCCGGTTGACAAAGGAGAGCTTTACTGTTGCGGTGGGGCATGATTCCCGCCTCTCAGCGGGACGTATGAAGAAGCAGGTGATCTCTGCCCTGACGGACGCCGCTTTGCGGTGAAGGACTGCGGTTTGTCCTCAACGCCTGCCATGTTTATGACGACGGTGCGGCTAGGTTGTGATGCAGCTGTGCAGATCACAGCCAGCCATCACCCATGGCAGCGCAACGGCTTGAAATTTTTTACCCGCGGGGGCGGCTTGGAGGGCGCGGATATCGAAGCGATCCTCCTTTTTGCGCAAAATGAGGAGAAATGCCCGGCCAATGCAGCAGGCGAGGTGGAAAAAATCAGTTTCATGAACGACTATGCCGCTTCGTTGCGGGATATGATTTGCCGCGGCGTAAATGCGGATGATTATGAGCGCCCCCTGCGCGGTTACCACATCGTTGTGGACGCGGGCAATGGCGTGGGCGGATTTTATGCCGAGAAGGTGTTGGCCCCCTTGGGAGCCGATATGACAGGCAGCCAGTTTTTGGAGCCGGATGGCCATTTCCCGAACATATCCCCAACCCGGAAAATGAGGCCGCCATGCAAAGCATCTGCAAAGCAACGCTTGCAAACCATGCGGATCTCGGCGTGATTTTTGATACGGATGTGGACCGGGCAGGCTGCGTAGACCATAGCGGCAACGAGATCAACCGCAACCGCCTTGTCGCGCTTGCCGCCTGCATCGCTCTTGAAGGCAACGGAGGGGGCACGATTGTAACCGATTCGATCACCTCCAGCGGCTGAAGGCTTTTATTGAAAAGGATCTAGGCGGGAAACATCACCGTTTTAAGCGCGGTTATAAAAATGTGATCGATGAGGCGCAGAGGCTTACCGCACAAGGGATTAACACGCCCCTCGCCATTGAAACCTCCGGCCATGCGGCGCTGCAGGAAAACTATTTCCTCGATGACGGCGCCTACCTGATGACGAAAATCATCATCAAAATGGCGCAGCTCGGCAAGGCGGGGAAACACTTGGAGGATTTAATTGCCATGCTGGAAGAACCGCTGGAAAGCCGGGAATTCCGCATGCCGATCACCTGCGAGGAGTTTAAACCCTATGGCGAGCGTGTGATCGAAACAGTGGCCTCCTATGCGGCGAGCCGGCCCGCCTGGCAGATTGCACCTGATAATCACGAGGGCATCCGCATTGCGTTTGACAAGGAGCACGGCGACGGCTGGTTTTTGCTGCGCCTGAGCGTGCATGATCCGATCATGCCGCTAAATATCGAGAGCGATACGATGGGCGGCGTGATGATGATCGCGCATCAGCTCTATGAGGCGCTGAAAGGCTGCGCCAGCTGGATATCACCCCGCTGAAAAAGTTTATCGAATAGCTGCCGCGTCTGTGCCCGTGTATTGGCGGTGGCAATCAAATTTTAGATCGTAAAGTTGGTTGGAAGATGAATTCGTTTTTACCCATCACAATGGAAGAGATGAAGCAAAGGGGGTGGGAGCAGCCCGATTTTGTGTATGTTTCGGGCGACGCCTACGTCGATCACCCGAGCTTCGGCGCGGCGCTCATCACTCGCGTGCTGGAAGCGGCTGGCTTCAAGGTTGCAATGCTCTCCCAGCCGGATTGGCACAACACAAGGGATTTTATACGGTTTGGGAGCCGCGGCTGGGCTTTTTGGTTTCCTCCGGCAATATCGATTCCATGGTAGCCCATTACACGGCGGCGAAAAAAAAAGAGGAGCGAGGATGCTTACACGCCCGGCGGGAAGGCCGGCAAGCGGCCCGACCGTGCGGTGATCGTCTATTGCCAGCGGATCCGGGAGCCTATGGCACGGAGATTCCGCTGGTGATCGGCGGGCTGGAGGCCTCCCTCAGGCGGTTTGCGCATTACGACTATTGGGACGATGCGATCCGCCCCTCCATTCTGTTCGACTCCGGCGCGGATTTGCTGATTTACGGGATGGGAGAAAACCAAGTCATTGAGATCGCGCGGCGGCTGGATGCGGAGGAGCCGGTTGCTTCCCTGACGGATATCCGAGGCACCTGCTACGCCGTCGATGTGCATGAAACGCCGCTTTATGGGAAGGAGTGCCCCTCCTACGAAAATGTACTGAAGTCCAAACAGGAATATGCAGTTTCCTGCCGCATCCAACAGGATGAGCAGGATCATATCCGGGGAAAGCTGCTTAAGCAGCGGCACGGCAGCCGAATGCTTGTGCAGAATCCGCCGATGAATCCGCTCACCCAGCAGGAGCTGGATCGCGTGTATGCGCTGCCCTATCAGCGCACCTATCACCCTTCTTACGAGCCGCTTGGAGGTGTCCCGGGGATTGCGGAGGTGGAATTTTCCATCACGCACAACCGTGGCTGTTTTGGCGCGTGCAATTTTTGCTCACTTGCGTTCCATCAGGGGCGGTATGTGACCACACGCAGCAAAAAATCCATCCTGGCGGAGGCGCAGAAGCTCACAAAGCTCCCGCATTTCAAGGGCTATATCCATGATATCGGCGGGCCGACGGCCAACTTTCGCCGCCCGTCCTGCGATTTGCAGGAGAAAAACGGCCTGTGCAAGGGCAAAAAATGCCTCGCCCCCAAGCCCTGCCCGCAGCTGAAGGCGGATCAGAGCGAGTATCTGGATATCCTGCGCTCCGTTCGCTCGATGGATGGGGTGAAAAAGGTGTTTATCCGCTCCGGCATTCGGTATGACTATTTGCTGGAGGATAAAGACGACAGCTTTTCCAGGAGTTGGTGGAGCACCATGTCAGCGGCCAATTAAAGGTTGCACCGGAGCATTGCTCTGCTGCCGTGCTTGATAAAATGGGCAAGCCGCATATTGAAGCATATCTGCGCTTTGCAAAGCGCTATTTTGATTATACGAAGCAAATCGGCAAGGAGCAGTATCTTGTGCCGTATCTCATGTCCTCCCATCCGGGCAGCACGCTGAAGGATGCGGTGGAACTGGCGCAATTTTTGAAGCGGGAAAAGCTGCGCCCGGAGCAGGTGCAGGATTTTTACCCCACGCCGGGCACCATTTCCACCTGCATGTTTTATACGGGGCTGGATCCTTACACAATGGAAACGGTCTACGTTGCGCGCACGCCGAAGGAAAAGGCGCTCCAGCGCGCGCTGCTCCAGTATTTTAAGCCGCAGAACCATGCACTGGTGGAAGAGGCGCTTCGCCGTGCGGGCAGGCCCGATCTGATTGGGAATGGAGCAAATTGCCTCATCCGCGCAAGCGGGTGTGGGGAAGCCTGGAGGATCAAAAAGAGATTTGCAGAATCATCAAAGGGGGAAAAGGCAGAATGGCCAAACGAAGAGCGGGCAAAGGGGCGCGAAAAAAGCGCGCCGCCCTTGAGATACTTGGCGCAATCCTTGTGCTGGTCTGTGGGTTTATTACCGTGGCGCCTCAGCTCAACTTGCCGTTTTCCGTGCCTACCTGGCAGGAGATTTTCAGCAGCGCGAAGCTGACGGAACTGTCGGAGGCGGCAAAACAGCCGCTTTCCGTCCACTATATCGACGTTGGGCAGGGCGATTCCATCCTCATCAAATCAGAGGGGCTCAATGTGCTGATCGACGCAGGCGAGCGTGGCAATGGGGAGCAAATTCTCTCCTATCTGGAAACGCAGGGTGTCAAAAGCCTCGATTATGTGATTGCAACGCATCCGCATTCCGATCACATCGGCAGCATGGCGGAGGTTTTGAAGGGGATTCCGGTTGCAAACGTCATCATGCCGCGCCTTTCGCAGAAGAGCACGCCCACCACAAAAATATATGAGAATTTTTTGCAGGCCATCAACGATTCCGGCGCAAAGGTGATCGCCGCAGCCCAGGGCAAACCTACGAAGGCGGGCGCGCTGTGATGACGGTGCTCGGCCCTTGCCAGCAGGAGGATGATCTCAACAATATGTCCGTTGTCGTGCGGCTCGATTTTGGCTCGACCTCCTTCCTCTTCACAGGGGATGCGGAAACGCCGAGCGAAAACGCGATCCTGAAAAAGGGGGCGGATGTTCACGCCGACGTTTTGAAGATGGGGCATCATGGCAGCCGGACGTCCTCCGGAAATGCATTTCTGGAGAAGGTTTCGCCAGCATTCTGCGTGATTTCCTGCGGCGCGGGCAATGATTATGGTCATCCGCATGAGGAAACGCTCAAAAAGCTGGAGAAGCGGGGCATCACGCCTTTCCGAACAGATCAGGATGGCACGATTGTCATCGGCAGCGACGGCGATACTCTTTATTGCGCAACGGAAAAGTCAGGCCAGGAGCTGACGGCCAAGCGGCAGGCCGCTTAATACGCAATTTTGCAAGGCGGCCGGTGGACCGCTACCCTATTATAAAAGGAAGAGAAGGGGATGCAAGCTTTGTCTACTCTGATCATTGACCGCTTTGAAGGCGATTTTGCCATTTGTGAGCGGGAGGACTGCACGATGGTTACCATCGAAAAAAGCCGGCTACCCAAAGGCGTTCGGCCCGGCAATATTTTAAAAATAGAGAAAGATGGAACGATTCGCCTGGATGCAGAGGAAGAGCTTCGCCGCAGGGAGATGATTTTCAGGATGCAGGAGAGCCTATTTGAAAATTCGGACGAGGAATCCATATGAACATCCAAATTTTACGAGCTTCAAAAAACGATATTCCTCTGATTCATGAAATGCAGGTGTCGGCGTTTATGCCCCTGTTACGTAAATATAAAGATTACGATAGTAGCCCGGCTTGTGAAACACAGGAGCGCATTACAGAAAAATTTGGGGAACCTACCACCCCTATTTCTTGATTCTGTGCGATGACAAACGTGTTGGCGCACTCCGTGTGGTCAGAATCGATGAAGCATCATGCCGGATAGCACCCGTATTTATAATTCCGCAATATCAAAAGAAAGGGATCGCGCAGAAGGTGTTTGCTTTGCTGGAACAGGAATATCCGAATGTCATGCTTTGGAAGCTCGACACAATCCTTCAGGAAAAAGGGAATTGCCATCTGTACGAAAAGCTCGGTTATCATCAAACCGGAAAAATCTATCACAAGAATGATGTGCTGGACATCGTGTATTATGAAAAGGTGCGTTAAAATCAACTTCTAAAAAATTTGTCCTTTTCCCTCGGAAATCTCCTTGACTTTTTCCAACTCGCATAGTATGATGTATGAAGTTCCGTGCTTTAATAGAAAAAAGCTTTAAAGCACAAAAACTTTAAAGCGTTATTGATTGCGGTGGAAATTGGTTGTTGAGGGAGATGATCCGGGTGGAAAATACTGCGCTGTGGGTGACAATTGCGGTTTATATCATTGCAATGATGGTGATCGGCATCTATTCGGGGCGCAAATCCAAAAGCATTGCCGATTTCACGGTTGGCGGGCGTAATGCGGGCGCTTGGCTTTCCGCGCTGTCTTATGGCACCGCGTATTTCAGCGCGGTCATGTTCGTCGGTTATGCCGGAGGCACGGGGCTGCAATATGGACTGTGGGGGATCGCGGCCGGCATCGGCAACGCGGTTTTTGGCTCCTGGCTCGCGTGGCGGGTGCTTGCGCGCAGAACGCGCGATGTTTCCGCTCGGCTGAAGATTAAAACCATGCCGCAGTTCTTCGACGCCCGTTATCAGTCGAAAGCAATGAAAACCTTCTCAGCGGTGGTAATCTTTATTTTTTTGGTTCCGTATTCCGCTTCCGTATATAAGGGGCTTGCCAGCGTTGCGGACGTATTGCTCGGCATTGATGTGACGGTCTGCATGGTGATTATTGCTGTGGTGGCAATTCTGCTTTTGTTGCTTGGCGGCTACGTTGCGCAGGCGCGTGCTGATTTTGTGCAGGGGATTGTGATGATGTTCGGCGTGGCGTTGCTCATCTTTTTTGTGCTGCGTTCAGAGCAGGTCGATGGCTTTGCGGGCCTTGCGGCCTATGCACAAACCGCTGCTGGTCTCCCGAAGCTTTCAGCTTCCCAGGCTCTCTCTCTCATTGCCACCGTGCTGATGACGAGTTTCGGCACCTGGGGCCTGCCGCAGATGATTCAGAAGTATTTTGGCATCAAAGATGATAAACAGGCAAAGCGCGGCATCGTGATTTCCACGTTCTTTGCTCTGCTTGTCGCGGGCGGCGGGTATTTCATCGGCTCCCTGTGCCATTTGTTTTTCACGAAGGAAACGATGCCTGTGCAGGATTACATCGTGCCGACGATGCTCAAGCTCGTGCGTATGCCGAGCGTTTTGCTCGGCGTTGTGTTGGTGCTGCTGATCGCCGCTTCCGTTTCGACGCTGTGTTCCATCACGCTTTCCGCGGGCTCGACACTCTCAATGGATCTCATCAAGGCGCGCCTCAAGCCCTCCATGACGGATAAAAGCGTTTCCAGCCTCACAAAAGTTCTATGTGTTATTTTTGTGATCGGCTCCTATGTGGTCGCCAATACAGATACGCCGATCCTCGATATGATGAGCTATTCCTGGGGAATCATATCCGGCTCCTTCCTCGCGCCGTATGTGGTGGCGCTGTATTGGAAGAGGATGAACCGCTCCGGCGCATGGCCGGTATGTGGAGCGGATTTCTCATCGCGCTGGTTCCCGCCGTCAGCAAGCTTCTATCGCTCGTAGGCGTATCAGCGCCTATTGTTGTAAAGCTCGCGGGGCTTGGCCCTGTGTTCGCGGTAGCTGCAATGATTGTATCGCTTCTACTTTGCTTTGCTGTCAGCGCCATTGATAACCACGCTAGGCAGACCAAGGTCAACACCTTTTTCTACGATGGAGTTGTAGAGCAGGAATAATGAAAAATAGCCAAGCATAAAATTACAGTCACAGATTTTCTGCGGCTGTAATTTTGGCTTATCATTTGGCATATTGCAGGAAAATAATTTGTCCAAACCGCAAAGATATGCTATAATAACGTCTACTGGACAAAACCAAATTGCATGGGCATCTAAAGCTTTTCATGCATAGAAAGCACAAAATATAACAATGAAAAGCGAAATCATCCGAGCTTCCGCCCTTGTTCAGTATCCATAATCACTAGCATTTCTTGGTGGCTTTCTAACATTCTGCGGGTTGATCCCGCTTTCATTAAATTATCAGAGGGAGCCTTTATCATGTTTTTTCAGCCAGAAATTGAAACCATGCCCCGTAGGGATTTAGAGGCGCTTCAACTGGAACGCCTGAAATGGACGGTAGATTACTGCTACCGCAATGTGCCCTTCTACACCAAAAAGCTGGACGAGGCGGGCGTACGGCGGATAAAATCAAGTCCCTTGCGGATATCCAATACATTCCGCCCACTACGAAGGCTGACCTGCGCGATAATTACCCATTTGGCCTGTTTGCCCAGCCGATGAAAAAGATTGTGCGCATCCATGCCTCCTCCGGCACAACAGGTAAGCCGACAGTCGTAGGCTATACCAAAAACGATCTTGAAATGTGGTCGGACTGCATGGCGCGCCTTGTTATGGCCGCGGGGGCGACTGATGAGGATATTGTGCAGATATCCTTTGGCTACGGAATGTTTACCGGCGCCTGGGCCTGCACTATGGGCTGGAGAAAATCGGCGCGACCGTTGTGCCCAATTCCAGCGGCAACACGGAAAAAGCGCTGATGTATATGCGCGATTTTCAAACGACGGCCTTGGTTTCTACCCCTTCCTATGCGCTGTATATGGCGGAGACAGCGAAGGAGCTGGGCTACCCCATGAGCGATTACCATCTGCGCCTGGGGCTGTTCGGCTCCGAGGGATGCACACCTGAAATGCGCGCTCAGGTGGAAAAGGCTGGGGGCTTTTCGCAACGGATAATTACGGCATGAGCGAGCTGGTAGGGCCTGGCGTTTCCGGCGAATGCCGCGAGCGCGACGGCCTGCATTTTAATGAAGATTACTTCTACCCTGAGATTGTCGATTCTGAAACCTTGGAGCCTCAGGCGCCGGGAGAGACAGGGGAGTTGCTGGTAACCACGCTCTGCAAGGAAGGCTTGCCGCTTTTGCGTTACCGCACGAAAGATATCACACGCCTGAATTACGAGCCCTGCAAATGCGGCCGCACCGGCGTGCGTATGGACAAGGTCAAGGGCCGCACGGACGATATGTTGAAAATCCGCGGTGTTAACGTGTTCCCCTCCCAGATTGAAAGCGTGCTGGTGGGCATGGAGCAGATCGGCCCCCATTATCAACTGGTAGTGCGCCGTGAAGGTTATGCGGACACCCTCGAGGTGAAGGTTGAATTGATCGACGGCAGCGTGCTGGAGAGCTATAAAGAGATTGAAGAGCTGCAAAATTACATCCGACACCGGCTGCAAACCGTGCTCGGCATCCAGTGCAAGGTGAGCATCGTCGAGCCGAAAACGCTGGAACGCTTCCAGGGCAAAGCCAACCGCATTCTTGATCTGCGCAATCAGAAATAAGTACGCAACAGAAAATATATGATACATAAAAGTGGAGGATCTCTATGAAAAAGCTGTTATTAGGCAATGAGGCCGTTGCACGCGGCCTATATGAGGCTGGCTGCCGGGTTGCTTCGAGCTACCCTGGCACACCGAGCACGGAAATCACGGAATATGCCGCTAAATATGAGGATATTTACTGCGAATGGGCTCCAAATGAGAAGGTTGCAATGGAGGTTGCCTGCGGCGCTGCCATCGCAGGTGCGCGCTCCTTCTGCGCGATGAAGCACGTCGGCCTGAACGTGGCGTGCGACCCGCTGTTCACCGCCTCGTATACTGGTGTGAATGCGGGTATGGTGATCGCTGTTGCAGATGATCCCGGCATGCATTCCTCACAGAATGAGCAGGATTCCCGCCACCACGCGCAGGCTTCCAAAACAATGATGCTTGAGCCTTCTGATTCGGCGGAATGCTTGGCCTATACAAAATTGGCCTATGAGCTCTCCGAGCAGTTTGACACGCCGGTGATCCTGCGGCTTTCCACGCGCGTTTCCCATTCGCGCAGCCTGTCGGAAACGGCAGAGCGTGTGGACAATGGCGTCAAAGATTATGTGAAAGATCCGCAGAAATATGTGATGATGCCCGCCATGGCTAAGGGCCGCCATGTGGTGGTAGAGGAGCGGTTTCAGGCGGAAACGGCTTGGGCGGAAACAGCTTCGATTAATACAGTGGAATACAATGATACCTCCATTGGCGTGATTGCCGCCGGCATCTCCTATCAATACGCGAAAGAAGCGCTGGGCGACCGTGTTTCCTACCTGAAGCTTGGCTGCGTTTATCCGTTGCCGGTTGAACTGATCAAAGAGTTTGCCGACAAATGCGATACCGTTTATGTGATTGAGCAGCTGGATGATTTTATCGAAACGCACTGCCGTAAGATCGGAGTAGACGTGATCGGAAAAGAAGCCTTTAGCTTCTGCGGCGAATATTCACAGGCTATGATTGCCAAGGCAATTTTTGGCGAGGAGAAGAAAAGCTTCAGGCTGATGTAGCCATTCCGGGCCGTCCGCCCGTGTTGTGCGCGGGTTGTCCACACCGCGGCCTGTTTTATGCGCTGAAAAAGCTGAAGGTCACCGTCAGCGGTGATATCGGCTGTTACACGCTCGGCGCGTTGGCGCCGTTGGGCATGATCGATACCTGCATCTGCATGGGCGCGTCCGTTTCCGCTCTGCACGGGCACAATAAAGCGCGCGAGGGCTCCAACCGCCATTCTGTTGCGGTGATTGGTGATTCTACCTTTATCCACTCCGGCGTGACGGGATTGATTGATATTGCATACAATCAGGGTAATTCTACCGTGATTATTCTGGATAACAGCATCACCGGCATGACCGGCCACCAGCAGAACCCCACCACAGGCTACACGATCAAGGGCGATCCAACCGCGGCCGTCAGCTTGAGGCACTGTGCAAGGCGAGTGGGTATTAACCGCGTGGCGTGGTAGATCCTTATGACTTAAAGCAGACGGAGGAAGTGATCCGGCAGGAGTTGGAGGCCGATGAACCCTCTGTGGTGATTTCCCGCCGCCCCTGCGCGCTGCTGAAATATGTCAAGCACAATCCACCGCTCCATGTTGACCGTGAGAAATGCACCTCCTGCAAAATGTGCATGCGCATCGGCTGCCCGGCCATCAGCATCAAAGAGGGCAAAGCGAATATCGACTTTACGCAGTGCGTCGGCTGTGATGTGTGCACGCAGCTGTGCAAATTCGGCGCGATTCAACATAAGGAGGGCTAATCAATGGCAGTGAAAAGCATCATGATCGTCGGCGTAGGCGGGCAGGGGACGCTGCTTGCCAGCCGTCTGCTCGGCAGCGCTTTGCTGAGTAAGGGATATGACGTGAAAGTATCGGAAGTGCACGGTATGAGCCAGCGCGGCGGCTCGGTTGTGACCTATGTGAAATATGGAGATCAGGTGTGTTCCCCAACCGTCGAGAAGGGTGAGGCGGATTATATCCTTGCTTTTGAGCAGTTGGAGGCGGCCCGCTGGCTGCCTTATCTCAAACCGGATGGCAAGTTGATCGTCAATATTCAGCAAATCGATCCGATGCCGGTTGTGATCGGTGCGGCGGAATATCCGCAAGGCGTATTGGATGCGCTCAAAGCGAGCGGAGCGAACATCACAGCGCTCGATGCGCTCTCAATGGCAATGGATGCCGGCTCCTCCAAGGCGGTGAATGTGGTGCTCATGGGCGTGTTGGCGCAGCATATGGATCTCAGCCGGGACGTGTGGGACCGAGCACTGGAAGAAACCGTCCCCCCAAAATTTTTGGAGATGAACAAGCTGGCGTTTTCCTTGGGTTATGATTACTGCGCATAAAACGGGAAGGGATGAAACAACAGATGGATCGTTACTTTAATCCGGAAATTGAAACAGCCTCACGGGAGTATCTCTGGGCGCTCCAGTCTGCAAGGCTTATTAAAATGGTGCACAATGCATATGATCATGTGCCCTTTTATCAAAAGAAATTTGATGAGATCGGCCTTTTGCCGGGCGATATCAAAACGATTGACGACATCACCAAGCTGCCTTTTACCGTTAAGCAGGATCTGCGGGATAATTACCCCTTCGGCTTGTTTGCTGTGCCCAAAGATCGGCTGGTGCGTATCCATGCATCCTCGGGCACAACGGGCAAACAGACGGTTGTCGGCTATACGCAGAATGATATCGACGTATGGGCGGAAGGTGCGGCGCGCGCGTTGACGGCGGCCGGCGCTACCAAGACGGATTCTATCCACGTTTCCTATGGCTATGGCTATTTACGGGCGGTTTGGGGCTCCACTACGGCGCGGAGAAGATGGGCGCTACCGCGATCCCGGTCTCCTCCGGCAACACCAAACGCCAGGTGCAAATTTTGCAGGATTTCGGCTCCGATCTTTTGTGCTGCACGCCCTCCTATGCAATGTTTATCGGGGAGACGGTCAACCGTATGGGGATTGATCCCACAACGCTTCCACTGCGCGCGGGTCTGTTTGGTGCGGAGCCATGGTCGGAAAACATGCGCCGCCAGATCGAAAAATCCCTGGCTATTAAGGCGTATGATATCTACGGACTCTCCGAAATTGCAGGCCCTGGCGTTTCCTATGAATGCCGGATGCAGACGGGGCTGCATGTGTGTGAGGATTATTTCTATCCAGAGGTCGTCGATCCGGATACGCTTCAGCCTGTGCCAGACGGGACATATGGCGAGCTCGTATTCACCTGCATCGGCAAAGAAGCGCTGCCTTTGGTGCGCTACCGCACGCGTGATATTTGTGCGCTGAACCATGAGCAATGTGCGTGCGGCAGGACGCTTGTGAAAATGACAAAGCCCAAAGGCCGTTCAGATGATATGCTTATCATTCGCGGCGTGAATGTCTTCCCATCTCAGGTAGAACATGTTATACTGGAGCTGGGAATGGAGCCGAACTATCAGATTGTTGTCACGCGCGAGAATAACCTCGACATTATGGAGGTTTATATTGAAATGTCTGAAAAGCTGTTTTCCGATCCGTGCGTAAGATTGAGGAGACGGAGGCTCGCATTAAGGCCGCCATGCAGACGACGTTGGGTGTTTCCGCTGTGATCCATCTGGTAGAGCCGCAGTCCATTCCGCGTTCCGAAGGCAAAGCGGTGCGCGTGATCGATAAACGAGTGATTGATTAAAGGTAGAAAGGTGGGTTTGATATGCCAATTAAGCAGATATCCATTTTTGTGGAGAACAAGCCCGGCCGGCTGGCCGACATCACCTCTCTGGTTGCGGAAAAGGGGATTGATATCCGTGCGCTGTCCATTGCGGACACTACGGACTACGGTATCCTCCGCCTGATCGTCAACGATCCGGAGAAAGCGGAAGCCGCGTTGAAGGATAGCGGCTTGACCGTTTCTATGACAAATGTGCTCGGCATCGGCATCCCGGATGAGCCGGGCGGGTTTTCCCGGGCAATTCGTGTGTTGGCAGATGCGGGTATCAGTGTGGAATATGCCTATGCCTTCATTACCCCAGAGGTTGGTGCGGCATATGTGATCATCCGGGTGGAGAATAACGAGGATGCGACTGCGGTGTTGACAAAAGCAGGCATCAAGTTGATCGAGCAGAATGAAATTTTTGCTTAAAATGTATGGAGCAAAACCGGGAGTTCGCGATCTATTGATGCGGACTCCCGGTTTCTAATTTACTTTACATTTTTAGTCAACCACATGAAAGCGCAACGTCTTGTTATAGGTGTATTCCCTGGATTCTGAAGCGCTTTTCGTCGGTTTTAAATAAAATTTAGCTTTTATGATGATCTGATAAGCCCTGCCGGCAATGGGTCGAGCGTAATCTGCCTGCTGATGGTATTGTTTTTCTGAAACTGCTTTTCAACTTCAATTGCGTGAACCACTTCCTCCTTATCCTCAAATTGATATGTAATCACTTCCGAACTGTGAGATATATTGTAGTCTTTTTGAGATTGATTGCGTAGCTTGCAGTCGATTTCAATCGGATCATTTTCAGAAATGCTTGTGTTTTTGACCGCTGCCTCCAAGGTGAAAGTATCCGCTTCCGGGTACTGGAATGCAGGTTGACAGCCGGTAAGGCTCCCAACCAGGACGCTCCCTGCGCATAACAGAAGGAAGGATTTTCGAATTATTTCTTTCACTGTAATTAATTTATCGATATGCATTTATTACAACACCGCCCTTGATGAGGTATGCCCGTGTGCTGGTTGTAGCCTGATTAATACCAACAATTCGCGCAGTTCTGTTCCCATCTGCATATCCACCGATTGCACCGCCACCGCTATCGCCCGCAATAATTGGTTTATCAACTTCAATTGTATTACTCCATGCCATTCCATCTTGTGTCCTGTAAGCCGCACTTACACTTAGAACCTTTGCTGTCTTTTGCCCTGTTTGATAACCTCGTAAGGTTACATTTGATCCAACCACTGGCACGACAGACGAAATTTCATCCACCTTATCACTTTTATAGGAATGAAACTTCTCATTTTAAAAAATGAATACTGTCGTTTGTTCCATTACACTGTCTGGCAACAACATCTCCTATATGCCAAATACCAGATTTCACTTTATCACCAACGGTATACCCATGCCCACATGTAATAATACCATAATATCCTCTGGAGTTACTCCACATCTGTCCAGCCGGACTGGAGTAAATCGATCCATTGCCTATTTTTGACGTTCCGTTAATTGTTGCAGTTAGCTGAATAGTATCATTTGGATCCAAAAATTCATATGCTAACATATCTTTTTTATATTTATCGGGTAACATTTCTTCGACACGATTAATATCGTTTTTATCAAAGATACTAATCCGTACTTTATTATTAACTATGTCAACGCAAAATCTATCAATCATGCTGAACGTATTAAAATTATCATATAAGTAATCGTACAATTCATTGAGTTCCTCATTACTATATTTAACTTCTTTAATAAGTAAGGAATCAACAATTACTTCGCCAGATTGTTTTAGTAGTTTTCCTAAAGGCTTTTGCGTTTTAGCTGCATATTTAGCATACGAATTACTGTTTTCTTTAAAGCAAATGGTGAGATTTCCACGATCATCTAAATACATTCCTCCATATTCTCCATTAGTAAAATCAGAAAAATCGTCAGTTCCAAATGCACTGAGAATGATTCCATTTGGACTAAGCGATTTCGCTTTGGCGATCTCATCCTGCAGGGGTGTCTCTTTACAAGTGAATCCCAAATATTCAAACACATCCTCTTCCGAAAGATATAAGGCTTCTTGTTCAAAATTATTTTGCGATAACAGCGAATTATTGCTTGCGTAAACAGAAAAGCATACAAAGAGAGTAATTATTGACAGAATTAACGCTATTACTTTTTTAACATTTTTTGTACTCATCTTAATTCCTCCAATTTTCAGTCGAATATTTATTAGTTGTAAACATAGGTTACATAATTCTCTCCCCTTATAATACAATATATCCTCATAAATGTCTTTAATATATAAGTAAATTTTACTATATTGCAAATTATAAGTCAATGATTTTTATGTTTTTTGGTTGATATGTTGATTATCACCTTCCAACATTGTACCGTTATATTTTTTATAAGTGTTGCATTGACTATTGCATCTATGGAGGCTATAATTTTTCAGGGGAGAATTGCATTTTCTCCTCCATAAACATGGGAGGTTACCTGTGTTTGACATTTTTTATAAAGGAGTTTTGCATCATGGCCTATCGTTTTATCCTCAATGAGACAAGCTATCACGCGCGGGTGCTATCCAGGAGATCGTCACGGAGATCAAAGCGCGCGGCTTTCAAAAAGCGCTGATTGTCACCGATGCAGATCTTGTACGTTTTGGTGTTGTGAAAAAGGTGACTGACCTGCTGGATGAAAACCAGTTCGCCTATGAAATTTTTGATCAGGTGAAGGCAAATCCCAGCGTTGCCGTTGTGCAGGCTGGTGTGGAAGCCTTTAAAAAGGCCGAGGCGGATTATATGATCGCCATTGGCGGTGGTTCCCCGCAGGATACCTCCAAGGGTATTGGTATTATCATCAATAATCCGGAGTTTGCGGATGTCGTTTCCCTTGAGGCGTGGCGCCCACAAAGAAAAAGAGCGTTCCGGTCATTGCCGTTGCAACGACTGCGGGCACGGCCGCAGAAACCACCATCAACTATGTGATCACGGATGAAGAAAAACGCCGCAAGTTCGTTTGCGTTGACCCGCATGATATCCCGGTTGTCGCTGTTGTTGATCCGGATATGATGAGCAGCATGCCCAAGGGGCTAACTGCCTCCACCGGCATGGATGCGCTGACCCATGCGATCGAAGGCTATACGACGCTAGGCGCTTGGGAGCTTGCCGATACGTTGAATCTGAAGGCGATTGAGTTGATTGCCCGTTCCCTACGCAAAGCGGTTGAAAATGATTCGGAAGCCGCCGCGATATGGCGCTTGGCCAATATGTGACTGGCATGGCCTTTTCTAATGTCGGCCTTGGCGTTGTGCACGGCATGGCGCATCCCTTGAGCGCTTTCTATGATACCCCGCATGGCGTGGCAAATGCCGTTCTGCTGCCATATGTGATGGCGTTCAATGCAGAATACACCGGTGAGAAGTTCCGTGAGATTGCGCGTATGATGGGCGTGGACGGCGTGGATAGCATGACACAGGAGGAATACCGCAAGGCTGCGATTGATGCGGTGCGCCAGCTTTCCATTGACGTTGGCATTCCGCAGACGCTTCGGGAAATCGGCGTGAAGGCAGAGGATCTTGATGCATTGGCAGACGCCGCTATGGCGGATGTTTGCACGGGCGGCAACCCGCGCCCATGCACAAAGGACTTAGTCCTTGGCGTGTATCAAACAGCCTTTGGCGCATAACAAAAATTGCAGATAAAATAAGATTGGCCCCGGCATCCACTTCAGCAGGATGCCGGGGCTTTTATTGATGATAAAATAGAGAATTAAAAAAAGCGGAGCGATTGAAACATGCGGTTAAAAATCTATTTCCTGATTGCTTATAATATAGGTGGTGCGTTCCATGATGCTCGCGCCGCCATGGTCGTAATCAGCGCCGCCATGGTCATTTGTGACAACAATCAGCCAATCTTCCGTGTCATAAGTCGATCTGGATTCCACCGCCTTGAGCAGGCCATAAAGATGTGTATCGTTGATTTGCATCGCAGCGCGGTAGAAGGGATTATAGTTGCCGAATTTGTAGTTATGGCCCGTATGGTCGCCAATTTCAAAGATGGAGAAGATCAGATCTGCGCCGTTGGGATCCCGAATCTCTTTGAGTGTGCGTTGCTGTATGTTGAAATCAACGCCGTCATCCTCAATCAACTCGAAATCAACAGGCAGATTATTTTCCTTGCAATATTGGATTTCCGCAGCATAGGTGCCGTTTGTTTCATTGAAATGCCCGCTCCAGAGGGTAAAGAAGGTCGCTTTATTGACTAGGCCTTCCTGCGCCAAGCGCGTTTGGATTGTAAGGGTATCCAATGTTTTGATGATCCCGTTATCAGTAATGCCGTGCACATCTGCCCACTCTCCGGTTAAAATCGATGCCCAGCCAGGCGCTGTGCTCGTTGCCTGTGTGTTGGCCGCTGGATAAGGCACGCCGCCGCAATAGCCGATGTAAGCTTTACCGCCGTTGTTGAGCAGCTTATACACGCCGCTTCGTTCGTTTTGGGGATCAATATTCGCAAGTCCATCGCACCGGGAACCGTCCCAGCCCATAATGAGCGCTTTTTTTACGGTTTTCCCGTCTGCAAGTGGTGCGCGAAAGTGCGCTTCCACGAGCTGAAAAATTTCAGTTTGGGGGATCGGTTCATCCAGCGTATTTTCAAATATCGTCAGAGAATCCATGTCCTTGTAAAATCTAGCCTCGTCCAATTGGACGAAATTCGGCAGAAACATGGTGATCACGTTTGAAAGCAACAGGATAACTGTCGTGACAAGCTTAGATACAATCAGCCCGGTTGGCATAAAAAAGCCTCCTAATTTGTATAATTTGTTTATAAATAATTATATCAAAATCCTCTCATTTGTCAAATATAAATTAAAATAGAATTGGATTCCTTCATCTGAAATGAAAGAAGAAATTTGGGTTATCCTAAATACAAACAATCATGCGAATAGAATCGTTTGGAAAGGCGGTTAAAAAAATGGATCAGGAACGAATTGAATCCGTCATGGGCAGGCAAATTTTTGACTCACGCGGCAACCCTACGGTTGAAGCCTGCGTTACCTTGCGGGATGGTACGCAAGCTTGTGCGAGCGTGCCGTCCGGCGCATCGACCGGCATGTATGAGGCTTGTGAATTGCGGGATGGCGGGGAGGCATATGGCGGCAAAGGCGTGCAGCAAGCGGTAGATAATATTAATGCCCATATTTGCGGCGCGCTTAATGATATGCTTGTGACCAACCAGCAGGCAATTGATACGGCTATGTGTGCGATAGACGGAACAGAGAATAAATCCCGATTAGGGCGAATGCCATCCTTGCAGTTTCCCTTGCTTGCGCAAAAGCAGCGGCAAGATTTTGCGGGATGCCATTTTACCGTTACCTGGGCGGCGTTAATGCAGTTACGCTCCCGGTGCCGATGCTGAATATTCTCAACGGCGGCGCCCATGCAAGCAATAACATGGATATTCAGGAATTCATGATCTTCCCGGTAGGGGCGGAATCCTTTTCGCAGGCAATGCGCATGGCGATTGAAACCTATGCACAGCTCGGAAAAACATTGAAAGAGCGTGGGTTGTCTACCACCGTAGGCGATGAGGGCGGCTATGCGCCAGATCTTGAAAGCGACCGGCAGGCACTGGAGCTGCTGATGGAAGCCGTGGAACGGGCAGGCTACCGACCGGGGACGGATGTTCGAATCGCGTTGGATGCAGCTGCAAGCGAATGGAAAACAGAAAACGGCTATCTCATGCCCAAAAGTGAGCGGTATCTGACAACAAAGGATGTCATTGCCCATTTTAAAAAGCTTGCGCAGGATTATCCGATTCAATCTATGGAGGATCCGCTGGCTGAAGAGGATTACGACGGGTTTGCTAAAATCACGCAGGAGATTGGGGAGCAGGTGCAAATCGTTGGCGATGATTTGTTTGTCACGAATCCGCATCGTCTGCGGGAAGGGATTGCACAGGGTTGCGCAAATGCAATTTTAATCAAGCCGAACCAGATCGGAACGCTCAGCGAAACGATGGAAACTGTGCGCCTTGCAAAAGCCTACGGATATGGCACGATTCTTTCCCACAGGAGCGGGGAGACAGAGGATACTTCCATAGCAGATATCGCGGTGGCGCTCAATGCAGGGCAGATCAAAACCGGTGCGCCTGCAAGGACGGATCGCGTCTGTAAATATAATCGGCTGTTGGAAATTGAACGCCAGCTCGATAAAACGGCGCGTTTTGGTATCCGACCATAAATCAATAAGAGAAGCAAATCGCCCATACATAGCTATGGGCGATTTTGCTTTTTCTTAGTAATATTTATTTACCGAATACACGATAAAGCACATAAGCGGTAATCGCTGCTGCAACGCCGAGCACGCCATAGCCGAAATCCCACCACATTTCCTTAGAGACCCGATCAAAACCTTTTATGGACTGGCTTTTGCCGACCAGGTCTGCAAAATCATACATCTCTGTGGTGAAATTCTTGAGGTTGTTTTCATCAAGGGTAATCAGCCTAACGCCTTGCGAAACACCATTGATATAGGTTTTAAAGCCGACTGCACGCGTATGAATCAGACGGACACCCTCTACCGTGCCGGTAAAATCATTGACATGGTCGTGGCCGAAAACAGCACCGAGAATATCTCCCTGTTTCACCCAGCTTGCAAACTGGCCGTTGTTGATATTAGGCGGGCAGGGGCCTTCGCTGAGAGTGCCGGTCGTGTTGGAAGGATCTTTAATTTTCCAAAAACGGTTGGAATAAACATCGTGGCCTCTCACGCGTCCTTTTCCAGGTAGCAGCACAGGCTCCAGCAGATCATAGGCCTCAGGCACCGTAATGTGCTGGAAGAGGATGGAGGGCATCGCCGCGCGCCATTCTGCGCCTTCAAAGCATTACTCGTCTGCTCATACCATTTTATTTGATCCGTCTGGACATAAGCATAGCCACCCTCTTCGGCGTAGTCTCCAGAATCAAGGAACCAGAGGTTGAAGATATCCTTTGTGCCCGCGCTGTTTTGGATCAGTAGGTTATAGTTCCCGCAGCCAGAAATATCCTCTGGCCCTGCAACCATCCGACAGTTGGCGTATTCCTGATAGATTTTAACCTGTTCTTCCTTGGAAACGCCGCTGTATTCCAAATCGTGGTTGCCAAATACAACGGCGAGCGGAATATTTTTCGCAGCTACAGGAGCTACAATTTTTTGAATGGTAGCCCGCTGATTTTCCAGCCCGTCGGCTGTGGCATTATCCCCATTAAAGACGACAAGATCAGGCTTGAGCTCCTCAATCGCGTTGGTTAGAAGAGCCATTGCATCGGCTGATTTAGCATCGTCCTTTTCATCCTCATGGATATCAGTCGCAACAAGGATTTTGAATTTGCCATCCTTGTTGAAACGGAGCGGTTCCTGCGCGCCAGATACGGCGCCAACCGCCAGTGGCAGGCAGGCGACGGTAAGCGCCATCGTCAGGATAAGAGCCAAAAACTTACGGATCTTTTTCATTTTCTACCTTCCCTTTCTTTCTTGATATTATATTGCATCGGCCCGCTGAAACTGGCTGCGGACTGAGATCAAGCTAAACTCATTTCTCATTTAGAATTGGCTTTTTTGGCCTGCTGAGGCGGGCCAAAATGCTGCTGCAATTCTTCCAATGTGCAAATATGAACACGGCTGCAAGCGTGGCAGGCCGCTTTACACTGCGCTGTTGTTTCATCATCCATGCCATTTAAAATTACCAAAACGCCGCCGCACTGTTTGTGACCAAGCAGCTCCGCCCGTAGCTGTGCAGCATAAATCTCGCTCACCGCGTCACCCGGACAGGCAGAGGGCATCAGCAAAAGATACTCTCTTTTCCCCGCAGGTAATCACCCGAAATAAAAGGAGATAGATGGAAACCGCAATTCCCAAAAGCGTAAAAAACAATAAAATAATCCAACAAACAAGCTCCCACACCATCTGCAACGACCATCCTTCCATCTGAAAAGGGCGACGGTTCATCTGGTGATTCAGTTTATGCCGTTGAAGGAAAAAATCCGATTTCAGTTAAGAAACAGCCGCCGCTCTTATCATCTTATGCGAATCCTGTGAGAAGCGTTTATGATAGAAACGGTTTTTGATCGCCGTAAATAGTGCTCGAAGAAAGCAAAAATACCGCGCGTTTTCAATTGAATCAACTGTTGCCGCGCGGCATTCTAGCAAACAAAAAATGCGACCAGACCTGTAAGCCGAGTTCTGTCATTGAAGGCAGTCATCTATCTAGGCGCAGCGTTGCCGCTGCGCTCAAGCCACCTGTCGGAGAATGCGCCGAGCAAGCGTGTCTCTCCAGTCGGTGTTGCTCCGGATAGGGTTTGCAGAGCCGTGCGGTTCCCCGCACGCTGGTGAGCTCTTACCTCGCCTTTCCACCCTTACCGGCAAAGCCGGCGGTATATCTCTGTTGCACTTTCCCTGAGGTCACCCTCGGCGGCCGTTAGCCGTTATCCTGCTCTATGGGGCCCGGACTTTCCTCACGCATAAGGCGCGCGGCTGCCCAGTCTGCTCGCACTGTATATTGTAGAGGAAAAAAAGAATTTGTCAATCACCATTGGAGAAGATAGCAAAAATTTGACCGTTATTTTACTACTGTTTCGTAACAATACCCAAAGAAAAGCGGCAGGCCACATTTGCAGCCTGCCGCTTCCTAGAGAATCCCTATGCAAAAATTTCCCGGATGGCATCCACCGTCATATCGGCATCCGCCTTCACAACCAGCAGGGAAATATCAACTTCAGATGTCGTAATCATGCGGATATCGGCCTTCACCTTGGACACCGCTGAAAAAACCTTTGCGGCAACGCCTGGTGTTCCGCGCATCTCCTCGCCAAAAATGGAAATTTTACAATTGCCCGAGCTCACGTTAAGTTTGAGTTCCGGGTTCAGTTCCCGAAGCTTTGCTGAGATCCCGAGCACTTTTCCAAAATCATCCCCGTTGACCGTAAAGGAAAGGGAAGGGTCAGAGCCGTGCGGCGGAGTCTGAGAGATCATATCAACATCAATCCCTGCATCGGAAATCATTTGGAAAATCCGCGATACCAGAGCGATGTCGGCGGGGGAGTCTTGGAGAGAGATCAGCGTAACGTCATCCTTTAGGGTAATACTTTGAATTCCGTTCATATCATTTGCCCCCTTTTTATTTGGCGTTGACAAAATCCTTCATTGCGTAGAGCCCGGCTGGCTGCCCACACAGAAATACTGCTGCATTGACGGAACCGACCGCGAATATTTCCTTGGAGCGGGCGCTATGGCTGATGGAAATCAGCTCATCTCTCCCGGCAAAAAGAACTTCGTGTTCGCCGACAATCGTACCGCCGCGGACGCATGAATGCCAATTTCGTTTTTATCGCGTTTGGCGCGTTTTGAATGACGGTCGTATTCATAGTGTGGTTTCTGCTCCAGCTCTTCCGAAATCGCATCCGCCAGCATGAGAGCGGTGCCGCTCGGCGCGTCAATTTTTTGATTATGGTGCTTTTCAATGATCTCAATATCAAATGAACCGCCCAGCACCCGCGCCGCCTTTTGGGCAAGCTCGGTGATCAAACTGATACCGATTGACATATTGGCGGAAAAAAAGATCGGCACCTGTTTCGACGCTTCCTGAATGGAAGCGACCTGCTGCTCATTTAAGCCTGTGGTAGCGATCACCGCAGGCGTATAGGTGCGCAACGGAATAGGAAAGAATCCCTTCCAATGCGGATGGATGAGAAAAATCGATGATAACATCTGCCTGCCCGTCGAACTGGGCTGGGCTGCTGTATACTGGAAATGCAGTGTCATCCATCCCTGCCGGGTCAATGCCCGCAATAATCTCACAGTCCTCACGGTCGGCAATGCAGGAGCGATCACACGCCCCATCTTTCCGCCGCAGCCGCTTAAAAGAATCTTTGTCATGAATAGAACCATCCTTTTTTACTTCCTGAAATTGTGAAAAGGGCGTTCCGCTTATTTTATAAGGCCGTGCTTCACAAGCGTTGTGCGTAGCTGCTTGCGTGCAGCGTCGGACAGGGGCGCCAGAGGCATCCGGCATTTGCCGACTTCCCAACCCATCATGACGAGCGCTTCTTTAGCGGGAATGGGATTCACGTCAATAAACAGATCGTTGCAGAGATCCAAATACTGAATTTGAAGCTCCCGGCTGCTCTGCGCGTCTCCCGCCAAATATTTGGCGGCGATATCATGCGCAATGCGCGGCGCAACATTTGCCAGTACGGAGATGACGCCCTTTGCTCCAAGGGACATAAAGGAGGTGATCTGATCGTCGTTACCAGAATAAATATTCAGATTATCCCCACAGAATGAAACCGTTTTTGCGAGAGCAGAAATATCACCATTTGCCTCCTTCGCGCCCACGATGAGCGGGTGCTTGGCGAGCTCGCGGTAGGTTTCCGGCTTGATGTTGAGGCCCGTGCGGCTCGGCACGTTATAGGTAATGATCGGCGTATGGACGTGATCGGCAATATAGGTATAATGCCGGATCAGGCCTGCCTGGGAGGTTTTGTTATAATAGGGAGTAACGACGAGCAGACCATCAACTCCTGCTTTTTCCGCTTCGTTGGAGAGGTAAACGGCATATGCCGTATCATTGCTGCCCGTGCCGGCAATCACCGGAACACGGTGTGCCGTGTGGTCGACCGCAAACTGAATCGCCCCGGCGTGCTCCTCATGTGTGAGGGTTGAGCCTCGCCAGTGGTTCCGCAGATGATGATGGCGTCCGTGCCGTTTTCAATCTGAAAATCGATCAATTCGCCAAGGAGCGGATAATTTACTTCATTGTTTTCTGTAAACGGTGTGACGATTGCTACACCGGAACCGGTGAAAATAGGCTGCTTACTCATAAATTATGTTCCTTCCTTTCCAAAGGTTTGAAGGAGAGCGTTCCTTACTATCAGAATGTTTACCAAATTAATCAAGATAGCCTTCCGCCGCTAAAAGCTCCGCCATCAGCACCGCGCCGCCCGCTGCGCCGCGCAGCGTGTTGTGGGATAGGCAAACGAATTTATAATCATATTGCGTATCCTCACGCAGGCGGCCGATGGAAACAGCCATACCGCCCTCCAGATCGCGCTGAAGCTTCGTCTGGGGCAGATTGTCCTCCGTGAAATAGTGCAGGAACTGCTTGGGTGCGCTGGGCAGATTCAGCTCCTGCGCACGGCCGGAGAATTTTGTCCAGATATCAATCATTTCCTCTTTGCTCGGCTTGTTTTTGAAATCCACAAAAACAGCGCCCATGTGGCCATCTGATACGGGCACGCGCAGGCACTGCGCCGTAAAGGCGGGCTCCGTTGCCGGGACGATCTCATCGCCTACGATTTTGCCCCAAAGCTTGAGGGGTTCACGCTCGGATTTTTCTTCTTCACCGCCAATGTAAGGGATTACGTTGTCGATGATCTCCGGGCAGTTTTCAAGCGTTTTACCCGCGCCGGAAATCGCCTGGTATGTGCAGACCAGAACACGTTCAATACCAAATTTGGACAGCGGGAAAAGCGCCGGTACATAACTTTGAAGCGAGCAGTTGGATTTTACGGCAATAAAGCCGCGTTTCGTACCAAGGCGCTTGCGCTGCGCCGGAATAATGGCGGCATGGTCGGCATTCAGCTCTGGCACGATCATTGGTACGTCCTTCGTGAAGCGGTGGGCGCTGTTGTTGGAGATCACCGGGCATTCCGCCTTCGCATAAGCTTCTTCCAGCGCACGAATTTCATCCTTTTTCATGTCGACCGCGCAGAAAACAAAGTCAACTTCCTTTGCGATCGCTTCAATATCTGCCGTTGCATCCTTGATAATCATATCTTCCATAGCTTTGGGCATCGGCTTTTGCATGCACCACCTAGCGCCTACAGCCTCTTTATAAGTGCGGCCGGCAGAACGCGGGCTGGCCGCGAGGACTTTCACATGGAACCACGGATGATTTTCCAACAACGTTGCAAAGCGCTGCCCAACCATTCCCGTTGCGCCGATGATGCCGACGTTAAACTGTTTCATTTCACAAAACCCCTTTAATCTTATGACTGAATATGAAAAAACCGGTTGTCAACCGGTCATCCTTGCAATATAATAGAGAAGCTGGCGCGCAGAATCATCTACGCGGATAGCACTCCATCATTTGCATGATGACAGATGCAGGGCTCTTCGCCGTGCAGCCAGCGAACCGGGTGCCAAAATCCCGCCGCGCTTCGGCGTCCTTTCCTTTCACACAGCGGTCAAAAGCTTTGGCAGCCTAACGCTGGATACTGATAAACGACGCGCCTCTATCCATAAAAGTCATAATAAAATTTGTACTCATCATACCATTCCAGGCGCGTGAAGTCAAACCCTTTTCTTGGAGAAAAGCCGGTTTCTACAAGGATTTTTTTAGCATTTTTCTTCTATTGGAACAATGCATAATTTGTCGCCCTGTTTTGTGAAATCATCATGCAGAAATACCTGCTAAAGGCAGTATATGCGTTAGCTATGCAGAAAGACACAGGGACCGTCCTGCTAATTTTACTGGATGTAAAAAGATGACGATTTTTTGAATTTCATCGCTTGATTTGAACTGGGCGTTTCATTTTATAGAAAGGACTGTAAAGAAGTTGAAAAAAAGTGATTTTTATTATGAGCTGCCGGAGGAACTGATTGCGCAGCATCCAATTGAGCCGCGCGACAGTGCCCGCTTAATGACGCTGAATCGTCAAACAGGGGAAACCGGCCACCGGCATTTTTATGATATTATGGAGATCCTACAGCCTGGCGATTGTCTGATTCTCAACAATACGCGCGTATTGCCAGCCCGCCTCTACGGCACGAAGGAGGACACCGGCGCGCGTGTGGAGTTTTTGCTGCTTACACATCGGGAGGGGAATCTTTGGGAGGTGATCACCGGCAGGAAAGCGCGCGAAGCAGGGCGCACGATTTTCCTTTGGGGATGGCATCTTGCATGCTGAGATTCTGGAAGTATTACCGGATGGCAACAGGCTCGCACAGTTTTCTTATGAGGGAAATAATTTTTATGAAATCCTCGACCAAATCGGCCAGATGCCGCTGCCGCACTACATCACGGCGGAGCTAACGGATAACGAGCAGTATCAAACCGTTTATTCCAAAGAGCTTGGTTCTGCCGCCGCGCCGACCGCCGGCCTGCATTTTACGGACGAGCTGCTTGATCGGTTGCGCGCAAAAGGGGTAGGGATTGGGTTTTTAACGCTGCATGTTGGCATCGGCACCTTCCGGCCGGTTAAGGCGGAGAATATTGAAGATCATCACATGCATTCCGAGCATTATTGGATGCCGGAAGAAACTGCGCAGTTGATCCAAGATACCAAAAAGCAGGGCGGGCGCGTGATCGCAGTGGGAACGACCTGCTGCCGCACATTGGAAAGCATTGCACGCGATCATAATGGAGAAATTTGCGCATGCAGCGGGTGGACGGATATTTTCATCTATCCAGGTTTTTCTTTCCGGTGTATAGATGGGCTGATTACCAATTTTCATCTGCCGGAAAGCACGCTGATTATGCTGGTTTCCGCTTTCTACGGCTATCAGCAGACGATGGATGCCTATAAGGTTGCTGTAAAGGAAAAATACCGTTTTTTCAGCTTTGGAGACGCAATGCTCGTGGTGTGAGCAAAAATTTTGAGCGTAAGAAAGCCCGCAAACGGTCATTTATTTTACATGGCAAAACAAGCCCCCTTAGATGATGTTTTTTCATCATCTAAGGGGGTCTTTTTGTCTGGTGTTGTCAACCACCCCTAACGTTTTTTCAATTTATGTTAAAAAGCGCTTTTCCTTATTTTCTATAAAATTACCTGTAAAGAAAATACATCCTGATGAAAACATGATTTTTATTGGAAAATAAAGTTAAATATTCCTATAATATTA
>ENA-OQDW01000092-OQDW01000092.1-human-gut-metagenome-genome-assembly--contig:-NODE-92-length-34679-cov-9.937514_pt1 | contig 34679 bp, 40 predicted proteins | sample MGYA00242784_ERZ504613 | MGnify/ENA primary metagenome ERZ504613 (study PRJEB26092, sample SAMD00036330) | human gut metagenome | host: Homo sapiens | study: EMG produced TPA metagenomics assembly of...
ATATTTTACATGAGGATTTTGTCTCAGCAACCATCCAAGATATATAGATGGTTGCCAAGCCTCTGTGTCCCTTATATAAAAACATTATAAAGCCTTTAGATAGAGCTCGTTATCCCGAACTGAGGTATATATTATAGCTTTCCTTTGTCGTGGTAGCTGTAGAAGCCATCCTCAGCCAAGATGATATGGTCCATCAAGAAAAGTCTCATCACCTCGCACGCCTTGGCTATCTTCTGCGTGAGCATATCGTCCGCCTTGCTCGGCTGCGTGCTGTTCGATGGGTGGTTGTGTGCCACGGCGATGATGGTTGCATTGTTGAGCACGGCTTCTTTCATTATCAGTCGAACGTCCACCGCTGTCTCGGTGATGCCTCCCTCGCTGAGCTTGGTGCACTTTATCAGCCTAAAGTTTTGGTTCATCAGCACTACCCAAAAGCCCTCTGTCTCATTGCAGCCTATCATTGGGCGAAGATAGTTGTAGAGTGCCAGGCTGCTGCCTAGGTCGGTGTTTCTCGCTACCTTTTCCATTTGGTAGCGTCTGCCTAGCTCGATGGCGGCTTGCAGCGCTATCGCCTTGCAGTCGCCGATGCCTGGCACCACCTCTAGGTCTTCGATTCTCGCCTTGCCGATATTGCGAAGCGAGTTGCCCATGATGTTATAAATCTGTCGTGCCTGCTCTTGGCTGTCCTTGGTACCTGCCCCTCTATTGATTACCAAAGAAATCAAGTCAACGTTGGTCAGGGTGTCGAAGCCTTGGTTATAGGCTCTGTACTGCGGTCTCTCCTCCATACAAAGGTCGTTATAATTTTGTCGTATCATAGCTATATTGTTTTATTAGTTATACATTCTCTTGGTTCTCGCTAGGAACATCGCTCCCATCACTTGTGCGCCGCATTCTGCTAGCTCGTTGGCGAACTCTCGGGCGGTCGCTCCGCTTGTCACCACATCGTCGAAGATGATGACTTTCTTTCCGTTGAAATACTCTCTATCGAGTGCCACTCTGTAGTCGAAGCTCTCGCACACTCTGTCGGCGCTGAAGTGCTTTGCCGTGCGCTCGCCATAGATGGAAATGTGCTCGCTTCCGTTCTGTACCTTTGCGCCTTGGCTCACCTTTTGGGCGAAGCGAGAAAAGCGCTTGTTGTACTTCTTGGAGTTGGCTGCTGGTGCGCAAACCATCACGAAGTCGCTGGCTTTGTCGCCATAGGTGTTGACGAAAGAGCTGACCACCATATCGGCTGCGGCGTCTGTCGCCCATCTTTTGCCATCCTTGAAGGCAAAGATGAAGTTTCTCACTTGCTCGGCTTGCGCTGAGCGGTCGAAACGCTTGGAGTTGTACTCGTAATAATTGAAAGTTTTCATACGCTCAAAATTTTTATTCTAGCCAGAGGGAGGAAGGAGCTTTTTGTTTGAACTCGTCTTTGCCTGCCCGTCTGAGAGTTTTTTTTATTCTGTCCGTCGGTCGTTTTTGTCGCTTTTTACGGTGCGATGCAGACGAGCGGAGAAGAGGTATGAAAGCCAAGGAATTTTGCAAAAAGTTTATGGAAAACCGCCATCTCTGATTGCGGAAGGCTGCCGAAAAGTTTTTGGAAAATAGATTTATCGGTACTTGGTGCATACCATCCGCCGTACCTTTGCACCCGAAAAAGAGATAATGACCGATGGATAACCGATAAAGGGAAAAGCTCTCGGACAGGAAAAGCGGGCAAAGAAAAGGCTCTGCCTTACCTTGGTGGTTAAGCCTTAGCGACGTTTGAGCGCCATCACGGTCACCACCGCTTGGAATTTTCGCAAATTTTAACCCTAGCGTATGAAATGAAAGATGGAAAATTTGCGAATCAAAAACACCATGTTTTTCAGACTTCAGGAGGAAAAACATACCTTGGAGCGATGAAATCGCAGCATTTGGCAGGCTTCGACCCCGAGGTTGAAGATGCCAAATGTGTCGTTTTACGACAGGTTTTCCACACCCACGGATTGGAAAACCCCGATTTTATCGTGGTTTTAGGGATTCAAAGGGAAAATAATTCCCCTTTGTCGGCGATAGCACCCCCCACCGCCCTACGCCCGAGCGCGCCTTCCGCCCCCTTGGAAAAGACGGAATATGTAAAAGACCGTTAACGTTTTTGTAGGAATGTAAAAAGCCAAAAGGCACGAAAAAAGGGAACACGCTTCGCAGCGCACTCCCCTTATCGGCGGTCAAGCAAGAATGCCAGCCACCTAACTTATATAAGAATCGTACTATCTAAAGAAATCAAACTATAGCATGGAACCCGTGGCGATGTAGCCATCAGCCTGAGGGTATTTCTCCATGCCAATCATGAGCGTGTCGTAGGCATCTGAGCCATCGGTGCGAGCCTCCAGCTTATCCTCCTCGGTCTCTGCCAGCTTTTCGCCTCGCTTATCCTTCTTGCCATTATAGACCCCTGCCAGGCGGATGGAGATGAGCAGGTCTTCGTTGTTCTCGCTGTTGATCATCGAGCGATGCTCAGCCTTGCCGAGGAACATGCGGTTGAGGAGAAGCATTTTTTCCAAATGTCCCATCGGGTTGCCTAGATAGACCTCGTTGACATACCAGCCATGGTCGGTGAGGTAGTCGGTGATGAAGGTATGGAAGTCATCGTTCATCAGGGCGTAGTTGTTGCCCACGAAGGTGGAGTCGTAGTAGAAGTTGACCTCCTTGCAGCGATGGTACTCATAGTACAGCATGAACTTGTCGAGCAGGGCGGGCAGCTTCTCATCATACTTCACGAAGATGCTCTTCAGGCATCTGGCTTCGCCCCGCAGGTTGTCCTGTCCCACGGCTATCCAGTTGATCAGGGCGTTGGCATCGAAGGCGATGCACAGCGGGCGGTCGGGGTCAACGTCGGCATCCATTCTAGAATCTACATGCTTGAGCTTGTCGATGTCGTAGCCCAAGCCATCGAGGTAGGCGAGGTTGGGCGCCGTGTATAGGTTGGCATCCCTGAGGTTGGAGTAGAAGCCATCGAGCGAGATGGAAGGCCGCTTGCACATGATGGAGGTCTGGAAGGTGAGGGCAGGGAGGTCTCGCTTCATCTGCTTGATGAACTCCATGCCGAGCAACTCGATGTTATAGACCGATGAATACTCTTTATAGAAGAGTGCCTTGGAGCGCAGTTGTGCCAGGAGCTGACCAATCTCTCGGAGTCGGCGCTGGGCATAGCCTGAGACATGGCCCGAGGTCTTGATGCGGTTGCGTATGTCATACTCCTCTACCACGAGCGAGGCGATGGCGTCGATGAGCTGCTGGTCGCAGTCTTTCTTGTAGTTGAGGAACCAGGAGCCTTCTTGGTCACGGGCATATCAGAGGTGATGAGCATGCCATGGTGGTAGTAGTGCTGGCCGAAGAGGTTGACGTTGCCTCGATTGGCAGGGAAGGTCTCGTCTTTGAGCTGTTCGAAGTTGATGAACTTCGCCTCGTCGATGTCGAGGTAGTCGAGCGAGAGGGAGTTGGAGGTACCCTTGCGGTCTTGCGAGATGATGGTACCGATGGAGCCGTTATAGAAAGAGATGGTGTTCTCCCAGTTGCTGGGCGGTATGACCGGGTCGGGCCATCCCAGTTTTTTGGGAGGCTTGACCCCGATGAGATAATGCTTGCCCCGGTGGAAGCCCCATCGCTCCCAGTGCTGAAGCATCGACGGTATGGTGTTGGTGAGGCATCGCTTGGTGTTGGCGGATACGAAGCCGCCGTTGCTGCCAGGCATGCGCTGCATGTTGCGCAGGTTGAAGGTGGCGTGGAGAATGCTCTTGCCGATGCCTCGACCGCCCACGACCACGTTGTCGCGGGCGGAGATGAGGTTGACCTCCATCTGGGCTGGGTTGAGATATTGATCTATCATAGTGCTTTGTCCTCCTTGACTTCTTCTGTAGGTGTATATTCCAAGAGCTGTTCGTCGTAGTCCTCGGCCTCGATCTTGACGAGATCCATGGAGTTGTCGGTGTATTTCTTGACGAGCTTCTTGATGGTCTGCATCACGTTAGGGATGCGCTTGAGACCCAAGTGTCGTGGGTCGGTGGTAGGGATGAAGACCTGAGGCTGAATCTGGTCGTAGCCGTTGTCGGTAGGATCCTCTTTGTCGAGCAGGTGATATTTGCCGTATGCAGCTGCGGCGGCAGCCATGGCTCGGGCATCGCCCATGGAGTCGGCCTTGTCGTAGGTGCGCTGTATCATCTGGTCGAAGCGATAGCGGGCGAAGTCTTTTGACACTTTTTGCAGGTTGCCCAATATGAGCTTGATGAGGTGCAGGTCGTTGTAAGCCATCATGCGCTGCACCTTGTAGTCGTGCATATCTTTATAGACCAGCTCTTGGTCGCTCTTGCGAGGGTTGATGAGCCACCAGGCATAGAGGGCACGGATGCGCAAAATGCGGTCGCGCACTGGGGCGGGCACATTTTGCGCATCCATCTCTTCGGGTGTGCGGTCCATCAGTTCGATGATGGCATCGATGTTGGCGGGTTCTCTCATATTCTAATCTCCTCTAACATTTGGTTCAGATATTCGTGTGTGCGCTGCACCGCCTGTGGCGAGCCAGCCGCAGCCAGGTCTAGCTCGTTTTTGCGTATCTGCTGGCGCACCGTCGCCATGCCCAAGTAATAGACACGGTGAAGCTCGGAGTCGGGCTTCAGTATCTCGTCACGCAGATCGTCCTCGCTAATATCCAAAAGGACGGACATCTCGGATATCGGAGTCAACGTCTCCGCGAAGTCTTGCACTTTTTTGAGTAATTCCTGAGAAATTTCCATTGATTCTTAAGCTTTGAGTGTCACAATGAAGGGTATATCCGCCGAAGAGGTCGGCGAAGACCTGCGGGTCGGTGGTGATGATGGTTGACTCGTCACGGCAGCCATAGGTCTGGTTTTGCGAGGTGACGACCGACACGACGTGCTGGTCGTTGCGGAAGAGTGTCACCTTGGAGTGGTTTTGCCCCAGGAACACATCGTCGAAGCAGGTCTGCATCATGCGCCACAGCTGCACGGTCTTTTTGCTCGCCTTGACATCGAGCAGCATCGTTGCCGACAGGATGCTGCCCGATTGGCGCATCAGGCGGAAGCCACGGAGGAACTCCTCGGAGGTGGAGTAGGAAGACACCCACACATCTGCAGGGCCTATCTGGGAGAGAATCCACTTGATGAGACCGAGGGTGTGGAGGTGCCGCCCGAAGTAGGCTTGCGTCTGGGCATCGGCGATAGGACGGAGCAGGTCACTGACCTTGACCTTGGTCGGCATTGGCGGCTAGCTTAGCCTTGGCTACACGGTCACGGTCGGCATTGGTAACCTGGTATGAGTCGTAGGTGAGCATGTCGGCACGATAGCGCTTGTCGAGGTCGGAGAGTATCTTAAGATGCTCGTATCGGTCGCACGGCTCCTGGCGCTCCATCATCTTGAGCGTCTCAAAGGTCGATTTAATCTGCTTGTATCGCTTGGCGTTGGCATCCCAGAGAGCGGCAACCTCGGCAGGAAGGAACTCATGGTCGCTGCGCTTGCCCTTGCGGATGACCGCCACGCCATCGCTCTCGGAGGAAGGAAGCTCGGCATCATCGGTCGAGCCATCATCATCGATGGAATCGGCATTTTTTGCGATTTCATCGGTCGTTTTCTCGGTCGTATCGGTCGTTTCTTCGGTCGTTGCCACAGGTGCGCCCTCGTCGATGATAGCCCGCGCCTCTGGTATGACGATGGCATCCATCTGCTTGACCTCTTCGATGGTCATATTGTCGAGACGAATCTTCAGGAACTTGTTCAGCTCATACTCAATGTTGGAACGATAAGCCTGTGGCTGTCGGGTGGCACGAGCATGGTAGAAGCGATTGCGGTTGAGACGGAAGAGCATGTCTGCGCCCTTGATGATGTCAGCGTCGCTCTCGTGCTTGGCATTGAGCCACGCCTGTATCTGTTTGGTGAATTGATGATCCATATATAAGAATGTTTTTGATGAAAAGAACAAAGGTGGCTCAGGCACGAAGCGAGAGCCACCTAAGCTTTGAAGTTTAAACTGTATGTAGTTATGCAAAAATTTGGGCAAATGAACGTTTATGCCGCTCCCATACAGAGCCATCGGCACCGCTGATGTCTCCGGACTCTGTCTCGATCTTGCCAGGATAGAACGGTGTAGGGCAGAAGTCTGTCGCCTCGGTGTTGACGGTTGTGGTGCAAGCATCGGTCACGCCGCTGCCTGAAGCCTGGCTGACGGTAATCTTAGGAGCGAAAGCCTCGCAGCCGATGAGACGGGCACGACCCTTGCGGTCTTGCACCATCATGATGAGTTCGTCGTTGATAGCCATGGTAGCGAAGCCACTGATGTCCTCGTCGGTACCACCGACCACGAACTCGCCCTTGTTGAGGAACGTAGCGGAAGGTGCCTCGCCCTGAGTCTCAGCTGTAAAATTGCTCTTGGCATCGACAAGGTCTAGGCTGTGCCACTTGGCATCGCTCGCCAATGTGAAGTCGCCCGTATATTGAGCGAGCTTGGCCGGGTCTGTGGTCTTGTCATCAGCTGCTGGCAATGTTGGCCAAGTCAGGATCTGACTCTTGAGGATGAAGAATACACGAGGTTTAATGCCTGGGGCTATGCGAGCCCCAGGACATTTTTTGACTGATTTATATAAATCTTTTGTAGTACAAGCCATAATTTAATCTCCTATATATAATAAGGTGAAACTTTACTCCTTGCCCTCATCGTCAGTGGTGTCGCTTGAAGACGTATCCACTGGGTCGCCACTGGCAGTGTTGCTTGCAGCCTCTGCGAGCGAAGTCTTCTGGATGAGCGGTGTGGTACCATCGTTTGTGATGACAAGAAGGCGCTCTTTGTTGATGCTCTCGTACTGGCAGCCGAAGAACTTGGTGGCGATGAAGTCGAGCTTCCAAGGGTGGTATTTTTCCACGCTGATCTTCTCCTCGTCGCTGTTGTTTGCCTCGTTGACACCCACGAGCATGTTGTTGCGAGTGGTGAGCTGGAAGAATGGCGCATTCTTCTTGTTGACGAGCGGTACCATCTCTACGTTGTCGAAGCCCTCGATGGTGTTGTGGTTGTAACCTGTATTGTATGGCACATTGCCAAACTTTTTGAGGTAGTTGCGGTTGTAGAGGTTGATGAACGCCTGTGGCACGTAGAGATAAAGCTTCTCTTCGCCAATCAGCTCTTCGTCAGCCGACTCGCAGATGGCCTGAGCGAAGTCAACGGCGTTGTCGTCGCTGATGGAAGCGTCGCTGCCCAGAATGTCTGAGACCTTGATGAGGTTGCCGAGTTCGCTAGACAGCTTGGCATTGGTCAACTCTGTCTTGGCGATGGTATCGAAACCATTGAAAAGGTCTTTTGAACCCTTGCCCTGGTCGTTGCGCACGGCATCGAAGAGGTGGAGGTTGAGGTTTTTGCCCAGCTTGAGCGCAAGCAACTGCAGCACCTGAAGGGTGATAGGCACGTTCTTAAGCGCTTCGCCATTCATGGCGTTGGCACCCCAGATAGTGGAATAAACCGAGTTAGGGGAGAACTTGATGTCAACGTTGCCGAGGTACACCTGCAGGGTACGAGGTGTAATCTTAACGCCACCATCGCCCACACGGTTCTCGTCGTATGGACCGAGCTCAGCGTTGCCGAGCAACTCGCCCACGGTCTCTGAAACTCTGATGCCCGGGCGCAGGGTCATATATTTGAGCGACTGAGCCAAGCCCTTTGTCGGCATCGTAATCAACTGCGAACGGTAAGTTTTCGCAGTGTTCTGCAGCTGTACATCGACATCTGCAGGCGCAATGAATTTATTATCTGCCATATTATGCGAACTGATTTAAAGCATCCAACACTTGATCTGAGCAGAAATCCTCGACCTTGGTGTCATCGACAGCAGTGTGCGTGTCGCCACCAGGCTCTCCCTCCAGATCCTTCACTTTATCCTTCAGGTCATCTCTCTCCTTTTCGAGATTCTTGACCTGAGTCTCTAACTCCTTCTTCTCATCCTTGACCTTCTGAAGCTCTGTGTCTTTGTCGGTCACGGCCTTGGAGTCGGCAGCAATCTTATCCTCCAGCTTCTGCATCTGCTCCTGAGAGATGGTGCAGTCCTTGGCTGAATCCTCTGCCTCAATGCCCTCGATGTTGAGGACATTGTTGATGTGAGTCCATTTTTTAATCATATTAATAATTTTGTTTTGAGATTTATCTTTACCGAAAATTCGGTCGATGAAGCTTGGCTTTTTATCATACCAAGAGTTGACGACCTCAGGGAGCACCGGAAGGTTGTTGTACTTGATGAAGTCTTGTGTCTGCTCTGTGATGTCAGCAGGTTTGCCATCCATGGACTCATCGACGAGACCCAGTTCGATGCACTCATCGACGGTGTGCCACTTTGCCTCGGACATCACCTTGACGATGTCCTCGTGCTTCTTGCCCGAGCGATCGCAGTAAACGTTGGCGATGATGTTGTCGATTTTCTGCTGGTTCTCTTGCTGTTTTTGAAGTTGCTCGATGAGCGAGCCTATCTGCTCCTCGTTGAGCGCAGACCACACAAACTGCTCGGTAGAGCACTTGTGTACCAGGAGTAAGCTATATTTGCTCATGCGAATCTTGCTGGCACCCATCGCACAGATGGTGGCAGCAGAGGCAGAGAAGCCAGCCTGGAAGTCAACGGTCACATCGCCATGGGACTTGAACATCTGGCAGATGGCGAGACCTGCGGAGACCTCGCCACCCAAGGAGTCGATGGCAACATCGACGTGCTTGTCTTTGTTTGCCTTGAGAATGTCGCGGACCATGAGTTTTGTCCACGAGCCAATATATCCAGTGATAGAAATTTGGTACTTCATATATCTTTGCGATTTTTACGGCGCAAAGATATATAATAATGTATAAGGATAAAAAAACTTTTATTGGATGATTTGGAGCGGTTTTATCACGTCAGACCATGTCACGGTATAAGTGATGAGCGATGAATCTGTGTGCGAGCTTGGCATATTCTCGGTGCGAGTGAGTACCGGGAAGGGACGCTGGTCTCTGCCCAGAAGATAGGCGCACCCATCGGCGGTAGTCACCTTGTAGGCGAGCGGATGAACCACAGCGTCTATCTGCTCGCTCGACTTGAAGGTGAGCTTTGAAGTGAAAATGCGAACCTTGGACTCAATTTTGTCAGTGATTTCACAACTCGACGGCGTTTTGCACTTTATCTGCTGGAAGACTGCGCTTGCAGGAATGATGCAAAGATTTTTGGCTGGGAAGATGACAGCCTTGAGGTCATCGGCTCTCACAACCTCAATCTTGATGATGTTTTTGATGTATGACATAAGCATGAAAATTTATCTGTTTGTTTGGAATCGACGGATATTTCGGTTTTGTTCGGAGTTGTTTGCAGAGACGGAAAAATTTGTATTAATCTTTGCTAAATCTTGTTGTAGATGTTAAATTTACGCCTCTTTTTGCGTGTTGATCACGCATTCTGTAGAAACATTGGCGTACGGTATCCTCGTAATCGATGCCAATGCCATGCTGTTCGCACCATGCCGAAATGAGCGATGAAAGCTTGCATGAGCGGTCGGCGATGTCTTTGAGCGAAGCCCAGAGATCCATCTTGAAGAGGTCGGAGATCATCTCTTTGACGGCACGTCTGGCACGTGGCCCGAGGTAGTTGTACTCTCGCACAGGCTTAGCCTTGGAGTCAGGCAACTCGATGGCAAGATACTCTTCGGATGGGTGAGCCAACGGCTCTGCTCGAACTCCTCGTCGTGGAAGGTATGCTTGACACTCTGGTGCAGTTGGCTGGCATCAGCCTGCTGCATCTCTTGGATGTTCTCTTGGTCGATAGGCGATAGGTTGACAACGGGAGGTCTGCTGGTGAACTTGCGGAGCACAGCCACCTCGTTGCCGATGGCAGGGAAGACCACTGGGTTGCCATAAGCTCGGTAAGCCCATTGTCTGATGTGGGTAGGAACTTTGATGTAAACAATTGGATTCATATAGCTATGCAATTTTCGTGCAAAGATACAAAGAAAATTTGAAATAACTAACGATAATCGGTAAAAACTAACTTTTATCAGTAAATTTGGTGTGATATAATTTCGTCCGAAAAGTTTGTATTTTTGTATCGTACAAACAAGGCTCTGTAACTAGCTGATAATCAGTGTTATTTTTGTGATACAATTTTCTGATACAGAAATTGTAACTCTTTAGCTTTTGTAACTTGGGGTTTTGTCGAGGTCGAAGACCTGTAGGAGAAGGGGCTTGTTACAAACTTGAAAAACTTTGTAACCGAGTTGTAACGCAACTTTGTAAACATCGGCATGGCGGCTTAACTCACTCTTTTTTAGTTATTTACCTCTTTTGCTAACATTATGTTACAGAGTTACAAAGGATTTGTATAAAATAAAAGAAAGGGGTGTGGGGAAAACGATGGCACGGGGCGTGAAGGAGGTTAGAAAAGGCCCATCGAGACACCCAGGACACCCCATTGGCCAAAGGAGGGTAGGGAGACGAAACATCGCCCATGGCAACGAAAAAAGGGAGCGATGGCCAATGCACATCGCTCCCTCGTAACATGGGAAAAGAATTATAAATCAGCAAAAATCTGCCTATGAAATCAGCCCTCGTCTGCTTGCAAAAATAGTGAAAAAATGCTTGAAAATTTAGCCGAAAATATTTGCATAATTCAGATATTTTTTGTACCTTTGCACTATAACTTGGGGCTATCTATCCATATTATATATGGATGGCTAGAAAGGTTTATCACTATCTTTATCTACCTTGCTCCAGTCAATGGTAGATTGATATTCACCCCCAGCTGCAGGGACATCAGCCTTGGCAGCTTGTTTATCCTCTTTTTTATCATCACTCTTCTTGCTTCGTAGATAGATCATCTCGACAGGGCTGCCATCTGGGTTAGCTGGGTCGCGTCTAATGATGCGGTGCTGACTGTTGCAGAGGTCGGCAGGGTTCAGCTCTTGGATGTAAGGACACAGCTCGACAAAGGCTCTCAGCTTCTTTGTGAAGCTCTGTGTGGTCGCCTTGTTGATGCCTGAGAACTGCTTGAAGTCATTGAACGCACGCTCTCTCACGATAAATGTATCGAGTCGCTCGCTCTCTTCTGAGAAGTAAGAGGCAGCCCAATCTTCGAAGTTAACACCCATGTCAGCCTTGAACTTGCGCTTGATGATGTTATCCATCGGTGGCATGATCTTGATAGGTTCGCCCGCCAATGAGAGATAGAAACGGCAGCACTGCAGGAAAAAGTTGATGTCAGCATTCCACTCATCCTCTGTGTATGTCTTTGAGAAGAGATCCTCGTCGAAGTCATCACGGATGCTTCGGGTCTCTTGGTAGTCATTCTCTTCTGTGCGCTGATGATAATAGTCTGAGAACACCATATAGAGCAATCTCGCCTCTGAGGATGGGTCGAAGTCTGCCGGCACGTAGTTGGTGGTGAAGGCAATCTTCGGACTATCCTCGAAAGGAATGGTGAAGCTCTGGTTGTTTTTTGGGTTGACTGTCATATCTGAAGTAATGTTATCGTAAAATAAACCTGTGTTGAGATAGCGGTCACAGTCATCGAGGAGCAGCATCTGGGTGTGCTGTGTCACCTGATCGAAGACGTGTGGGTTATCCATCAGTTTAGGGTTGCGCCCGGAAAGCTTGACTGTTTTCATCAGCAGGGAGAGTGTCTTGAAGAAGAAACTCTTACCGGAACGGCCGTTGCACTCGTTGTTCTCACCAATCTTGTTGTCCATCGCCATCGGAGCCCAAGCCCTGGATGGTGCCTTGTAATGATGGAGCATGTAGCCGAAGGTGAAAATCTTGTTTATCAAGTTTTGCTTTTGCTCTTGTATCTCGTTGTCGGCAAGCCCTTCGCCAGCGATGTCGAATAGGTGTGCCTTGTGGTACGCCTCTTTCTCCTCGATGCTCTTATTCTCAAAAGCATACTCTAGCTCTTTGCGCCAATAGGTGCGAGAGGCGTTGATGAGGTAGCCGAAGAAGTGGGACTTCACGTTCTTGACCTCTATGTCGAACTTCGGTCTGCCATCCTCGTCGATGGTTCGGGTGATGGAGAACATATCATCCAACTTCTTGAAGTTGTGGTTGATGACATTCTCTAGCCAAACATAGTTTTTGAGCGAGCTGCCCTCACGCTGGTACTCGTTTAGTCCGTCTTTGGTGACCTCGACGCTGACACGAGGGAAGAAGAACAGCTGCGAGTGGTTGGTGTAGCTGGTGAAGTCTAGCGTAATCTCTTGGAGCGAGTCGAGCGCCGATGCCGACAGCTTTGGCGTGTTGAGCACCAAGTTAAGGATGTCACGCTTCTCAGCTCTCTCGATGACCCATTGGCGGCAGAACTCACGGATGTCTCTCGTGGTGATGAGCTTGACGATGTTGCCGGTGATGCGAACATATTTGGTGATGGTCGAGTTGTCATCGTGCAAGGTATAGAAACCATTGAGACGAAGAAAATTGTAGAGGCACGCTGTGTCGATGTAGTGGTCCCAAGTGTTAGCCTTTTTGTTGAGCTTGCTCACCCAAAAGCGAGCTGGCATCGCCAGTGTCATGAGGTTGCGGAAGTCTTTGCGAGTATTGCGCAGCTCCATCCAGTCTCGCAGGTCTTTGCGCCCCTTGCCACGGTTGTCGTGGTAGGTGCGAAGCCAAGAAGGCAACCATATCGTATGGATGTCGATGAAGCGCAGGGCAAGCTCTGTGCCCTTGGCGATGCCCGTCTCGTCGATGTCGGGTATGTTGTAGAGCACCTCGACATACTTCATAATCTCTCGGTACTCCTCGTCGCTGAGCTTGTAGGTCTCGGAGTTAAACCATAGTGGGTTGTAGCCCATGGAACGGCAGCAGAGACTGTCACGCTCACCACTGCAGATGAAAGCTTCGGGAAGCTTCTTCTCCTTGTAAGGCTTGGACTCATCGGTGTTGGTCTTGTTGTACTCAGCCTCTTCACGGCGGTTAAACTCGTGATAGGCAGCCTTCAGCTCAGCCAAGCCATTGATGTATTGCTTAGGCTTGATGCCATCTGGGGTGTAAGAGAATCGCCACTGCTTTTGGTAGTTGAGTGGCTCATATATCTTGTAGAACTTAACCTCTGGCTTGTCGCCTTCAGCTGGGCGAACCAAGCACTCACGCATAAATATAGGGTAGTGCTCGTTGCTGTGCTTGATCTTGACCTTGCGGTCTTTGACGTATCCTATCCACTTGGCGGAATGCCAGTTGAGTGCATCGACGTGCTCTTGCTTGACGTTTGGACCAGTACCTTCAGCTCATCCTCGGTGAACTTCTCGTTCAGCTCGAAAGGTCTGGTACCATCTTTCTCGTTGATGGTGGCATCACGCTCTGTGAATGTAGGCTTGTTGACCTCTTTTTTGAGTTCATCGCTAACGTTGTATTCGGAAGCCAGTCTCAGGATGGCATCAGGAAAGCGGTCGATGCACTTCTCTCTCATGTAGAGGTCGATAGGTGACTCGGCAGAGCCGTCGCCGCCGAAGTCAGTCACTCGCCAGCAGTCTTTGAACTTTTTGAGACTGCAGGAAGGTGTTTTCTCATTGCGGATGGCAAAGTGCTTTTTAGGCGTGCCAGTCGTGCAATATTTCTGGACGCATTCTTTTGCGTCCGGGTATAGTGAGATGATGATGTCGAGACCATCATCTGTAGCTTGATAAATTTGTTCTGCTTTGATCATAATTCTTTTCCATTGTAAATTTGCTTGCAAAATTATTGCAAAGCGAGTTCAAAACAAAATACTTATTTTTTGTCGCATAGAGCCTTTGGCTCATACTCGACGTATCTGTGGAGAGGGTGGCAGTATCTGCCATTGATGCAGTTGCTGCCATCCTCGCACTTTTGGCATTTAATCGGTGGCATCGACTTTTATATCAAAAGTGTCGTTGTGTAGCAACATCTTGGTATGAACATAAATTGGTTTTTGTTCATCCTCATCCCATCCAACCTCTCGGAAGTCTCTGCCATCGATATAGCATTCGGTGGCGTATCCTTTGTCGGTCCACTCTACGATATGGTCTTTGTCGAACTCGTCTCTTGCTGGCACTGTAGCCAGAACACGAGTGCCAAACTTGCTGTAGCTAATCTCGTGTATAGTGACGTTAGGGTATTTCTCGATGATTGCCTCCTCGATAGATTTTGTCTTAGTCTTCTTTTTCATTGTTCTTCATTCTGAATTTAACAATACCTGCCACGATGCCGTCTTCTTGGTCATCGTAGAACATATTTAAATCTGTTGTGCCCTTATGGAGTGTACCATAGGACACGTCAACGGCAACGCTGGCATCCTCGAAATCTTTGAGGATGGCTTGAAGCTGTTTGCTGTTGCATCTGACTGTCATTTTTCCCATGATCCATCATTGATAATTTGCTCGATGACCTCTCTGTCGATGGCACGCCAAGTATTGGTGCGCATCTTATTGTAGATGGTGTTCTGGCTCATCTCTAGCTTTAGCTGCAGTGTGGCCATGAACTTGCTTCTCTTTTTGCGTGGTATCTCATTATACCATGCGAGGATGATATTTTCATCATCATTTTTTTGTTTTTTTCTTGCATATTCCAATATTTATTATTAATTTTGTTGCAAAGTTAGTAATAAAAATCGGAAAATACTAACGAAAGTAAGTAAAAACACCTATGATAATAGGTTAAATATTATTAATTAAATTAGGCAATTATGTTTAATGGTCAGATAATCAGAAAGTTAATGTCGGATGCTGGCTTAACTAAAAAAGAGTTTGAAAGACGTATGTTCGGTAGTAAATCGACCGACCTCAACCATTTGGAAAAAGCGAAGAATCTTCGCAGTGACACTCTCGAACGTCTGCGTGAGGTGTTGAAGTGCTCTATGGATGACTTCTTTACAGCACCCTCATGGGCTGAGAACGGAAAGGGGACAGTCGTAGGCTCTAACAATGTGCTGTCAACAGTAGCCATCGGCAACGAAGTGATGGAAGCCCAATATCTCAAGGAGTTGCTCTTGGAGAAGGACAAACGCATCAGCACTTTGGAAAATTATATCAAGCTTCTGGAGACTAACTTAAATAAGGACTAATACGAAACATAATTCGTAAGATGAATCCTTATATATAATAAGGTGTATAAAATATATCGTATAATCTCAGCAGTGATATCCAACTCGTTAGTCCTGCCGCCGCAACAATGATCGGGTAAGAAGTTGGTCAACAACATCTTATCCGATTTTTTTGTGCCCTAATTTATTAATTTAACATTAAATATTTGTTTAATTCGAATTAAAGTGCTACTTTTGCACAATAATATTTTTATGTGCAATTAATAAAAAAGGAAGGGCTTCAATATGTCAGTATCCAAAACAAGACAAAAACTGGTAGATGTCGCACGACAACTCTTTGCCAAGAATGGTATAGCAAATACTACGATGAATGATATTGCTGTAGCTTCTGGTAAGGGAAGACGTACGCTTTATACTTATTTCAGTAGGAAGGAGGATGTCTATTACGCGGTGATAGAATCAGAGTTGGAGCGTCTTTCGGATAAGTTGGACGAGGTTGCTAATTGCAAGATGCGTCCACAGGATAAAATCATCGAGCTTATCTATACTCACCTCAGTATGATCAAGGAAACGGTTGTAAGAAACGGTAACCTCCGTGCTGAGTTCTTCCGAAACATCTGGATGGTTGAGAAGGCGAGAAAAAACTTCGATGAAGACGAAATAGAGATTCTCAGAAGAATTTATGCCGAAGGAAGAGAAGATGGTGAGTTTGATATTGATAACATCGATCTGGTGGCCGATATTACTCACTATTGTATCAAAGGTCTCGAGGTTCCGTTTATCTATGGACGTTTGGGCCATGGCATGAATGTGGAGTCGAGCAAACCTCTGGTTGCCAAGGTGGTTTATGGTGCCTTGGGAAGTCGGGCTTGAAACTCTAGATAAAAGATAGTAAATACGTAACTAATTGATAATTAATTAAATAAGAAAGAAATGGGATTATTAAGTGGTAAAACAGCCCTTGTAACAGGTGCTGCTCGCGGCATCGGTAAGGCTGTCGCTATGAAGTTCGCCTCTGAGGGCGCTAACATCGCATTTACAGACCTCGTACTCAACGACGATATGGCTGCCGGTTTGGAAGCTACTCGTAAGGAGATTGAGGCTCTTGGTGTAACCTGTCGTGCTTATGCTGGTAATGCAGCAGATTTCGAGGAGACACAGAAGACAGTTAAGCAGATTCATGAGGACTTCGGTTCTATTGATATCCTGGTTAACAATGCAGGTATCACCAAGGACGGTTTGATGCTCCGTATGAGCGAGGCTCAGTGGGATGCTGTTTTGAATGTAAACTTGAAGTCAGCCTTCAACTTCATTCATGCTTGCTCTCCAATCATGCTTCGTCAGCGTGGTGGTTCTATCATCAACATGGCTTCTGTAGTAGGTGTTCATGGTAATGCAGGTCAGTGCAACTATGCAGCTTCTAAGGCTGGTATGATTGCTTTGGCTAAGTCTATCGCTCAGGAGTTGGGTCCTAAGGGTGTACGCGCTAATGCAGTAGCTCCTGGTTTCATCGAGACTGCAATGACTGCACAGTTGCCTGAGGAAATCCGCAAGGACTGGATGAAGAAGATTCCATTGCGTCGTGGTGGTCAGACTGAGGATATCGCAAATGTTTGCCTCTTCCTCGCTTCCGACTTGTCTAGCTATGTAAGCGGTCAGGTTATTCAGATCGACGGTGGTATGAACATGTAATCTCTCGGCAACGTTTTGTTGATAAAACATGCAGGTAGTTTACGAAGACAACCATATAATCATAGTCTCTAAGAGAAGTGGCGAAATCGTGCAGGGCGACAAGACCGGCGACGAACCTCTCTCGGAGACTGTGAAACAGTACATCAAGGAGAAGTATCACAAGCCGGGAAATGTATTTCTCGGTGTGGTGCATCGCCTTGACCGTCCTGTTTCGGGTTTGGTCGTATTTGCCAAAACTTCTAAGGCATTGAGCCGTCTGAACAATATGTTCCGGGATGGCGAAGTTCACAAAACCTATTGGGCAATCGTGAAGAACATGCCAAAGGAACCTGAGGCTACGCTCACCCATTGGATTGTAAGAAATGAAAAGCAGAATAAGAGCTATGCTTACGACCGTGAGGTGAAAAACTCGAAGAAAGCGATATTGAAGTATAAGGTGATAGGTCATACAGACCATTATACACTTCTGGAGGTGAATTTGATGACGGGTCGTCATCATCAGATAAGATGCCAGCTTGCCAAGATGGGATGTCCTATCAAGGGAGATTTGAAATACGGTTCTCCACGTAGCAATGCAGATGGCAGTATTTCTCTCCTTTCACACAGAGTAGAATTTGTTCATCCTGTGTCTAAAGAAACAATAGTAGCAGAGGCTCCGCTGCCGGATGATAATCTTTGGCGGGCTATTGCACCCTAACTCAAAAATCCATGCTTATGAAGAGGTATGCGAAATGGGCAGGAATCACGGTGTTGACTCCATTGGTGCTCATCTTGTTGTTATCCATTCTGCTTTATCTGCCACCTGTTCAGAATTGGGCGGTAAAGCAAGTGGCTGCTTATGCCTCAGAGTCGACGGGTATGGATATTTCGGTAAAGCAAGTACGCCTCGTCTTCCCTCTGAAACTGGGAGTGGAAGGCGTAAAGGTACTTCAGCCAATCGACTCACTCAAGAATTCCCCAAACTTGGCTTTAAGAAATAAGAGAGATACCGTTGCCGACATCCAGAAGATGGTGGTAGACGTACAATTGTTGCCTCTTTTCGAAAGTCAAGTCATGGTGGATGAACTCAATTTCACCCAGATGAAGGTGAATACCACTAATTTTATTCACGAAGCAAGAATCAAGGGCAATGTAGGTAATCTGCGCCTGAAGGCTCATGGCATTGACCTGGGAAAGGAGAAGGTCAGGGTGAATCATGCCCTGTTGGCTGATGCCCGACTCTCGGTAGAGTTGAGCGATACGGTGCCGCCGGATACTACTCCTAGTACCAATTTCTGGAAGGTGAATATCGAAAAACTGAAACTGAAGAATACTGATTTCGTATTACACATGCCTGGAGATACTCTTCAGGTGAATGCTTATTTTGGAGATGCGGTGGCGCAGACTACCTATCTCGACCTTTATAAAGGACTTTATCAGATAGGTCATCTTGACTGGAAGAATGGCAAGGTGAACTATGACCAAAACTATATCCGTCCGGTATCGGGCATGGACTTTAACCATATCGCCCTGTCGGCCATGACTTTGAAGGCAGACTCTTTCTATTATTGCGATTCGAAGATCGATGTCAAGATTCGTGAAGCTCAGTTTAAGGAGAAAAGCGGTTTGCAGGTAGACCAGCTCTATGGCAGATTCGTGATGGATTCCGTGAAACTGCAGTTGCCTGATATCTGTCTCCGTACCCCATACTCCCAGTTGCAGGCAACGGTGGATATGGATATGAATGCCTTTGATGAGGTGAAACCTGGCAAGTTGATGGCACAGCTGAAGGGAGCTTTGGGCCGTTCAGACCTGTTCCTCTTTGCAGGCGATGCTTCCCAGGCGCCATGAAGAAGAAATGGCCATTCTATCCGATGAAGATAGAAGGTTCGTTCAAGGGAAATATGCAGCAGGCATCTTTCTCGGGCTTGAAACTGTCGCTGCCTACAGCCTTCGAACTGAGTGCTGATGGAAAATTGGGTAACCTGACGGATTTGAACCGTCTGAAGGCAAATGTAGATCTGAACGCCCGTACCTATCATCTGGATTTCATTACCGCCATGCTTGACCCTTCTCTGATGCAGGAGATACGTGTGCCTAGCGGTATCGGAATCCGTGGTAACATTCAGGCAGACGGCTCCAGATATGCTACCCGACTCGCCATTACCGAAGGTCGTGGCAGAATGAGGGTAGATGCCAAGATAGATGCGAAGACCCGGAAAGACGGCAGTATCGATATGAACCGTCTGGCTTATCAGGCTAAGATTCAGGCGCACAACATCCAGGCAAAGCATTTCCTGCCAAAACAGGATTTGCATTCTTTCACCGGCTCATTGCAGGCGAAGGGAGTAGGAACCGATTTCCTTTCTCCGCGTACCCGATTACAGGCTAAGGCACAGGTAAGCCAGATTCAGTATGGCAAATACAAACTGGATCATGTATTGGCAGTGGCTCACGTTGCTAATGGTAAGGTGCATGCCGATATCGACAGCAAAAACCAGTATCTTACGGGACTCGTAAGCCTTGATGCACTTACGAATTCCAAGAAACAGGAGGCTACCCTGGTGGCAGATGTCCGCGATGTGAATCTTTATTCGTTAGAGGTTACAAAGGCACCGATGCGCCTGTCGCTCTGCGGTCACATGGATATCAGGTCCGACCTGAAGGACAGTCATGACATCATGGCTTCGATGAGTGATATTACGGTTCGTACGGCAGAAAAGAATTACCGTCCGGTGGGTGTTGACGCTGATGTCTTTACCCGCAGAGATACCACGCACGCAGTCATCGATTGCGGCGACTTCCATCTCAACATGGATGTACACGGAGGCTATAAGCAGTTGATGAGCCGTTTTGCCGGATTGCAGAAAGAATTGGCTCATCAGCTTAGGAACCATCATATCGATCAGGTGAAGATTCGCAGTCAGTTCCCTTTCGGTCATGTTTATCTTACCACAGGAAAGGACAATTTCATTTCCCGTTTCATGCTTACTGCGGTTATGATTTCAAGATGGTGGATATGAAGATGACCATGTCGCCTGTAACAGGTGTCAATGGTTATCTCAACATCGATTCACTGGTGGCGAGTGGTATGCAGTTGGATACGATCCGTGCCTTGGTGAAGACTGAGGGCGATACCATCCGCTATGCAGCACGTGTTCAGAACAACAAGCATAATCCTCAGTATGTGTTCCGGGCACAGGTAGAGGGCGAACTGCAGGAGAAGGGTTCCAATATCGATGCCCGCATCTATGATGCCAAAAACAGATTGGGTGTAGATGTGGGTCTGGAGGCGCTGTTGCTGGAAAACGGCGTGAAGATTTCGCTCATCGATACCCATCCTGTCCTGGGGTACAAAAAGTTTACTGCCAACGATGACAACTATCTGATGCTGGGCAATGACGACCGTGTTTCTGCCAATCTGAGTCTGAAGGCAGCCAACGGCATGGGTATCCGCATATACAGCAATGATGAAAACGAAGAAGCGCTGCAGGATCTTACGGTCAGCATGAGCCAGTTTAATCTGGATAAAGTGCTCAGCGTGATTCCTTATATGCCGGATATCTCGGGTATTCTTGACGGCGACTTCCATATTATCCAGACCAAGGATGAACTCTCGGTTTCTTCTAATCTGAACATCGACAATATGGTTTACGAAAAGTGTCCGATGGGAGATGTCGGTACTGAATTCGTTTACATGCCAAAGAGCGACGGTTCTCATTATGTAGATGGTTTCCTCAATTATGAGGGTGAAGAAGTAGCTACCGTAAAGGGTACTTACAAGTCGGAAGGAAACGGTTATCTCGATGCCGAAGTGGGTATGGAGAAGTTGCCTCTGCATTTTGTCAACGGTTTTGTTCCTGACCAGATTATGGGTCTGAAGGGATATGGCGAAGGAAAACTGAGTTTGAAGGGAGCCTTGAGCCAGTTGGATGTAGAGGGCGAAGTATATCTGGATTCGGCTTACCTCGTCAGTGTGCCGTATGGCATCACGATGCGTTTTGCCAACGATCCTGTCCGTATCATAGACAGCAAGTTGCTCTTCGAAAACTTCATGATGTATGCCAACAATGAGAGTCCGCTCAATATCCAGGGCAGTCTCGACTTTACGAATATAGAGAAGATGATGCTCGATATCCGGATGCGAGCACAGAACTTTCTGCTGATTGATGCCAAGGAGAATGCCCGTTCCGAGGCTTTCGGCAAGGCGTATGTCAACTTCTATGGTGCGATGCGCGGACCGGTAAGCAATCTGAAGATGCAGGGTAAACTGGATGTCCTCGGCAATACGGATATGACGTATGTGCTGAAAGAATCGGAACTGACTACTGATACGCAGCTCGATGAGCTGGTGAAGTTTACGAATTTCAAGAGTGGCAACCTGTCGTTGTCAAGCGTCCGGCACTGGAAGGATTGAACATGATGTTGGGCATGTCGATAGACGAGTCGGCTCATATCCTCTGTGCTTTGAATGCCGACCAGACCAACTACATCGACCTGATGGGCGGTGGTAATCTGACGATGACTTACAATTCGGTTGATGGCATCGGCATCACGGGCAAGTATACCCTGAACAATGGCAAGATGAAATATTCGCTGCCTATCATTCCGCTCAAGACGTTTGATATCCAGGACGGCAGCTACATAGAGTTTAACGGCGATCCGTTCAACCCGACCCTGAACATCACGGCAACAGAGAATGTCAGGACAACGGTAAACGAGGGACAGGGAACCGGCCGCTCGGTGGATTTCATTTGTGGCGTAAAACTCTCGCAGACATTGAATAAGCCAGGCATCCAGTTTATCGTTTCCTCACCAAACGATGCCACCTTGCAGGATGAACTGAACACGATGAGTATTGAAGAGCGGGGTAAGATAGCCATTACGATGCTGGCTTCGGGCATGTATCTTGCCAACGGAAATACCAATTCGTTCTCCATGAACAGTGCCTTGACCTCATTCCTCAACTCAGAGATCAATAATATTGCAGGTTCAGCGATGCGTTCTGTGGGTGTGGATGTCGGTATGTCGGTAGATAACTCCACCAATGCAGCAGGTGCCATGCACACCGATTACAACTTTAAGTTTGCCAAGCGGTTCTTCAACAACCGCTTGAGTTTCAGTGTGGGCGGTAAGGTTTCTACCGGTGCAGAAATGGAGAATGCAGCCAACAATGATGATGCATTCTTCAACAATATCGAATTGCAGTACCGTCTCAACGAAGGTGCGAGCCAGTATATCCGTGCCTTCTACAACAACAATACCTACGATTGGCTCGAAGGTTTGATAGGTGAGTACGGTGTCGGTTTCAAATGGCAGAGAAAGTTGCAGCATTTCAAGGACATCTTCCGGTTCAAGACCGATAAGCAGCAGATTCCTGCAGCCCCAATGGAGAAGAATCCTGCGGTGAAGAAGAGTACGAACGAAAAGAAGGATACGATGGAGAAAGCCAGAACAAAGGACTTTGACCCATTGAAACTTAACGAAAAGTAATGAGCGATATGAAACAGCAGAACAGGTTATACCTTATTATATATGTGGCAGCATTGCTGATGTTGTCGGGGCAGCTCATAACGGGTTGCTCTTCAACCAGTGCACTGAAAGAAGACGAGCAGCTGTTTACGGGTCTGGTACCTATCGAGTATAAGAACTACGAGAAGGGAACTTATGCTGATTCTACCATCACCGAGATGGAGTATGCCCTGGCTTCGGCTCCGAACGGTGCCTTGTTTGGGAGCAGCTATTACCGCACGCCGTTCCCTGTGCGCCTGTGGATATGGAATGCTTTCTCTCAGTCGGATGGAGCACTGGCTAAGTGGATAACCAAGGTATTCGGTTCCAAACCTAAGCTGATGGCGAATGTGAATCCGCAACTCCGTGCCCAGGTAGCCGAGCATCAGCTCGATAAATATGGCTATTTTAACGGTAAGGTGACTTATGATGTGCTGACACAGAGCAATCCGAAGAAGGCGAAGGTTGCCTATCAGGTAGACTTCGGTCATCTCTGGACGCTTGATTCTATGGCTTATCTCAACTTCCCTGCCAAGAGCAAGCAGCTCATAGATGCCTCCATGAACAAGGCGCTCATCCGGAAGGGGAGTCCTTTCAATGTCGCCAACATGGAATCGGAACGTCAGCGTATCACCCGTCTGTTCCGCAACAGGGGCTATTATTTCTATCAGAACAGTTATGCTTCTTATCTTGCCGATACCGTGAATGTGCCCGGCAAGGTGCAGTTGCGGCTGATGATGGCAGACAGCGTGGACGATAGGCTACCCGCCAGTGGTATATCGGAAAGATTCATGTTAATTTCAGAAAGCAGTATATGGAGGAGTTGAAGGATTCCTTTGTGCGCAGCTATCTGAGTTTCCATTATAATGGAAGAAAGATGCCGATACGTCCGGGCATCGTTTTGCAGAGTCTGCGCCTGCGTCCCCGTGAACTGTATCGGGTACGTACCGAGGAACGTGCCAAGACCGGACTTCAGGAGATGGGACTCTTCAGCTATTCCAGCATCCAGTTTACCCCCCGTTCGGTGCAGACCCTAGACAGTTTGGGCAATGTAGTATATCGTGATACCTTGGATGCCAATATCGATCTGGTATTCGACAAGCCATACGATTTCTATGTCGAGGCAAATGCCCGCGGTAAAACGACCGGTAGAGTAGGACCGGAGCTGGTAGTGGGTCTTACCAAGCGCAATGCTTTTCATGGAGGCGAGAAACTTACTGTCAACCTGCATGGTTCGCATGAGTGGCAAACCATCAGTCAAGCTGGTGGAGGTTCTACCCGCATCAATTCCTATGAATACGGATCGGATGTATCCGTAGAGTTCCCTCGCATCATCACGCCTTGGAATATGTTCAGAACGATGGAGCAGAATGAGCGCAGATACCGTGCCGGACACATGCCTACCCGATATCGGGGAGTACCGACCACAACCGTCAAGGCTTCGATGAATGTACTGAACAGAGCCAGCTATTTCCGGCGTCATGTGGCAGCGGGCGAGTTAACCTATGCGTGGTCTACCTCTTACCAGCATCAGCATTCTTTCAGTCCGCTGATTCTCTCTTATGAGTTTATGAACAGTCGCACAGCCGCTTTCGATAGCATCCTCGCCCTGCATCCTTATCTTCAGATATCGATGCGCGACCAGTTTGTGCCTAAGATGAGTTACACCTATACTTATCGCAGTCCGCGCCGTTACCGCCATCCTATCACCTGGTCAACCACCATCAGCGAGGCAGCCAATATCCTTTCGCTCGGTTACATGGCGGCCGGAAAGGGATGGAACGAGAAAGACAAGAAGATGTTCAAGAATCCGTTTGCTCAGTTCCTGAAACTGGAGACAGATTTCGTGAAATATTGGCGTATCACCCAGAATGGTACGCTGGTGGGACATGTCAATGCCGGCATTATCTGGAGTTATGGCAATGCCGAGAATGCTCCTTATTATGAGCAGTTCTATATCGGTGGTGCCAACAGTGTGCGAGCCTTTAATGTGAGAAGCATCGGACCGGGCAGATACCAGCCTACCAACAGCAAGTATTCGTATATCGACCAGACGGGCGACATCAAGTATCTGATGAATCTGGAATACCGTCAGAAGGTATGGGGCGATCTCTATGGAGCCTTTTCCTGGATGCAGGTAATGTGTGGACCTTACGCAACCATGAGTATAGTCCGCTCGGCAAGTTTGATGTAGACAAGTTTTTCCGGCAGCTGGCGGTAGGCACCGGTGTCGGTGTGCGTTATGACATGGGTATGTTTGTGATACGTGTCGACTGGGGTATCGGTCTGCATGTTCCTTACGATACCGGCAAGAATGGCATCTATAACATCCGTCGGTTCAAGGATGCCCAGAGTCTGCATTTCGCTGTGGGTTATCCTTTCTAGGTTTAGCCTGGGAGATGTGTCCGGAAATAAGTCTGATATGTGTTACAGATAGTGCATAAAAGGACAAAAATTGATATTAATCAAAAAAAAATAGGAAAACGTGCGGTTAACTGCATTTTTTTTGTTACTTTTGCATCGTTATTTTTTTAATAACTATCAACTATTAATAAATAAAAGTATAGACAAAATGAAACCTACGTTATTGCTTTTGGCTGCCGGTATGGGTAGCCGTTATGGTGGTTTGAAACAGCTTGATGGTCTGGGTCCTAATGGTGAGACTATCATGGACTACAGCATCTATGATGCTATTCAGGCTGGTTTCGGAAAGATCGTATTCGTTATCCGCAAGGACTTCGAAGATCAGTTCCGTGAGAAGATTCTTTCAAAGTATGAGGGTCATATTCCTGCAGAGCTTTGCTTCCAGGCATTGGATGATCTCCCAGAGGGATTCTCTGTTCCAGAAGGTCGTGAGAAACCATGGGGTACAAACCATGCTGTCCTGATGGCAAAGGATATCATCAAGGAACCTTTCTGCGTAATCAACTGCGATGACTTCTACAACCGCGATTGCTTCATGGTAATCGGCAAGTTCCTCTCTGAACTTCCAGAGGGCAGCAAGAACCGTTACGCCATGGTAGGTTTCCGTGTAGGTAATACCTTGAGTGAGAATGGTACCGTAGCTCGCGGCATCTGCTCTAAGGATGCTGATGAGAACTTGACAACCTGTGTAGAGCGTACCGAGATCATGCGTATCGACGGTAAGGTATCTTACAAGGACGAGCAGGGCGAGTGGGTTGCTGTTGGCGACAATACTCCTGTTTCCATGAACGTTTGGGGCTTCACACCTGATTACTTCCAGCATAGTGAGGAGTACTTCAAGGAGTTCTTGAGTGATCCTAAGAATATGGAAAACAAGAAGGCTGAGTTCTTCATCCCATTGATGGTCAACAAGCTCATCAATGAGGGTACAGCTACCGTTAAGGTGCTCGATACTACCAGCAAGTGGTTTGGTGTAACTTATGCTGCCGACCGCCAGAGTGTTGTTGACAAGATCCAGCATCTTATCGATGAGGGTGTTTATCCTAACAAGCTCTTCTAATTTAATGTGATGGATATAAACATTAATATATTGACAGATCAGGAAGCCGCTATTCTCCGAGAGACGATAGCGGCTTCTCATCGTATAGTCGTCTGTGCACATAAGTCGCCAGACGGTGATGCCATCGGCTCTTCTTTGGGATGGGCTGGTTATCTTCGCTCTTTGGGCAAGAAAGTTGACATTTGTGTGCCGGATATGGTACCGGATTCTATTTCCTGGTTGCCTGGAGCTGCCGGTATCCTGCGATATGACAGACAGCCTGAACTGGTGCAGCGAGCTTTCGATGAAGCCGACCTGGTATGCTGTGTTGACTTTAGCAGTGAGGGACGTCTTGATGAGATGGACCATGTATTGTTGGGTTGCAAGACTCAGCGTGTCATCATCGACCACCATCTGTCTCCTAATCTTGAGGCTAAACTGCTGGTTTCGCAGCCACATGCCAGCAGTGCCAGCGACCTGGTATTCCGTGTAGTCTGGCAGTTGGGAGGTTTCCCACAGATGGATCAGACTTGGGCTACCTGCATCTATTGCGGCATGATGACCGATACGGGCGGTTTTACCTATAATTCTACCCAGCCTTATATCTATTACATCATCTGCTTGCTGCTTACCAAGAACATCGACAAGGATAAGATTTACCGCAATGTCTTCAATAATGCCCGCATTCCGGCAGTCCGGTTCCGTGGCTATCTGATGAATGAAAAGCTGCAGGTAGTAGAGGGACTTCATGCCAGTTTCTATACAGTGACCCGTAAAGAATTGAAGAAGTATGACTTTATCAAGGGCGATCTGGAAGGACTGGTGAACGTGCCTCTTACAATCAAGGGACACAAACTCTCCATTTCTCTTCGTGAAGATACAGATATAGACAATCGCATATTGGTAAGTCTCCGTTCGGTAGACGATTTCCCATGCAATAAGATGGCAGCCGAGTTCTTCAATGGTGGCGGTCATCGCAATGCTTCTGGCGGCAAATTGCTTTGCAGCATACAGGAGCAGAGCAGATAGCATTGAAGCTATCCTGCATACGCCGATATGCTGAAGTAGCCGATTTTTTCCTTAGAAATGACGAAAAAGACAGAAAACAACCCCGTTTTGAGGCAATAGGATGATAATAAGTGATAAATAATAATAAAATCAACCTATTCCTCTCGGTGTTGTCTTATCTTTTTTGTACCTTTGCCCAATAAATCAGATTTTAAAAAGAAGAATGAAGAAATTTTTGTTTGCAATGATTGCTTTCGCGGCTGTTTTATCGTTTGCCGCATGCAATGATAGTGAGACTTATAAGGACATGCGCGACAGAGAACTCGATTCTATCAGCTCTTTCTTGCGTAAGGAAAATATTAAGGTCATCTCTGAGGATGAGTTCAACAGACGTTGGAAAAATAATGAAAAACTGACGGATACTGCAAAGAACAACAACGAATGGGTACTTTTCAACAGTAACGGTATCTACATGCAGGTGATTGACCAGGGATGTGGCGACTATATCAAGAAAGGTACATCGGTAGATGTATTGGTCCGCTTTGATGAGTATAACCTTTCGTATGCTGCTGAAATGAGCGATAAGTGTCTCACGCTTTCAAACAAAGTTCCTGCTTATTCCTATTATATAGATAAGATAAGTGTTACCAATACTTCCGGTACATTCACCGGTTCTTTCGTAGATCCTTCAGCCAGTCTGATGGCCAGAACATATAATTCATCCAATTATGGCAGTGTAAGTTCTACCGTGCCTAGCGGTTGGCTCATACCATTCACCTGGATTAAGATAGGCAGACCAAAGACTGATGATGACCGCATCGCTCATGTCCGCCTGCTCGTACCTCATTCTTATGGTACCACATCGGCATCGGGCAGTGTGCAGGCATGTGTCTACGACATGACCCTGCAGAAAGGAAGATAAACATAAAAAGAGATATATTTATGACACTGATTAAGTCAATTTCTGGTATCCGCGGTACTATCGGCGGTCCAGCGGGCGATACTTTGAATCCGCTCGATATCGTAAAGTTCACTTCAGCATACGCTACCTTCATTCGCCGTAGCGGTGCTTCAGAGAGTAATACCATCGTTGTAGCCGTGATGCGCGCATCTCTGGCGAGATGGTAAAGAATGTGGTTTGTGGAACCCTCATGGGTATGGGCTACGATGTGCTGAACATCGGTCTGGCTACTACTCCTACCACCGAACTTGCTGTTACCATGAGTGGTGCGGCCGGCGGTATCATCATCACAGCTTCTCACAACCCACGCCAGTGGAATGCCCTCAAGCTCCTCAACGAGAAGGGTGAATTCCTCACAGCAGCTAATGGTAACGAGGTGCTGGGTATCGCAGAGAAGGAAGACTTCGACTATGCGGATGTGGATCATCTCGGAAAATATACTGAAGACAATACCTTCAACAAGCGCCATATCGACTCCGTACTTGCTTTGAAGCTCGTAGATGTCGAAGCAATCAAGAATGCCCACTTCAAGGTTTGTGTAGATTCCATCAACTCAGTTGGTGGCGTTATACTTCCAGAGTTGCTCGATGCGCTCGGTGTAGCATATACTTTCCTCAATGGTGAGCCTACAGGCGACTTTGCTCATAATCCGGAGCCATTGGAGAAGAACCTCGGTGGTATCATGGATGAGTTGAAGAAGGGTGGCTACGATATGGGTATCGTTGTAGACCCTGATGTTGACCGTCTGGCTTTCATCTGCGAAGATGGCAAGATGTTTGGCGAAGAGTATACCTTGGTAAGTGTGGCAGATTACGTATTGGGCAAGACTCCAGGTAATACCGTCAGCAACCTTTCATCTACCCGTGCCTCCGTGATGTTACCGAGAAGCATGGTGGCAAGTACACCGCAGCTGCTGTAGGTGAGGTGAATGTAACTACCAAGATGAAGGATGTTCACGCTGTTATCGGTGGTGAAGGCAATGGTGGAGTTATCTATCCAGAGAGCCATTACGGTCGTGATGCCCTCGTTGGTATCGCCCTCTTCCTGAGCAGTCTGGCTCACAAGGGCTGCAAGGTGAGCGAGCTCCGTGCCAGCTTCCCTAACTATTTCATTGCCAAGAACCGCATCGACCTGACTCCATCTACCGATGTAGATGCTATCCTCGTGAAGGTTAAGGAGATGTATGGTAAGGAGAAGGATGTCACCGTAACAGATATCGATGGCGTCAAGCTCGATTTCCCTGACAAGTGGGTTCACCTCCGCAAGAGTAATACCGAGCCTATCATCCGCGTATATAGCGAGGCCTCTACCATGGAGCAGGCTGATGAACTGGGCAAGAAGCTCATGCAGGTGGTTTACGATATGCAGTAAGATACTGAATATGAGATCATATAAAAAGAGATGAAGCAACGTAGTTTTAGCTTCATCTCTTTTTTTTGTGCGCCGATTTCCATCTGCAAAACTTCAGTAATTTGAAGAAAGATAGAGAAAGATTTGGCTTTCTCAGATAAAAATCGTATTTTTGTTGCGAAATTGCAGACAATGAGGCCTCTGAGCCTTTGTTGCAGTAATGAAAAACTTGAACCGTTCCTGATAGGGAGCATAAATGAAATTACAGAATAATGAAATCTATTATAAAGCATTATCAGGTAGCCCATGTCGGTTCAGCCTTTCTTATCCTGATTCCTCTCAGGAGATGATGGCTGTTTTACTGGAGCCTTATCAGGCGTTTGAATGCGAAGAGCAGGTCGCATCTGCTGCCCTGATCTCCTTCTCTCTTACCTTGAACGAAAGCGGGGAAGGACTGAGGAAACCTGCCGGTTTCAAGGAGGAATGCAGACAGGATGAGGAGGGACAGCTCATTATCAGTGGTAGTCTGGGAGAGAAGCAGAAGGCGTTCCTGATGGCAATGACTGATATGAAATCGATACTGGTTACAGGTCATGATTATCAGCATTCCAGTCTTCTGGTTCCTGCTGGCACCTTCGGCCAGAAGTCGGCTTTCGGATCCCTCAAGGCAACCGTTGACACCTCGCTGATGCTGCTCTATGCCATGCGTTCGGCTGCCGGAGATACACTCCTGTTTCATTCTTCTACCGTAGTAAAGGATGGAAAGGCTTATCTCTTCCTGGGCAAGAGCGGAACGGGCAAGAGTACGCATTCCGGACTGTGGCTCAAACATATCGGGGGCACCCGACTGCTCAATGATGATAACCCGGTGGTATATATATCGCACGAAGGTACGCCCATGGTGAGTGGCTCGCCTTGGAGCGGAAAGACACCTTGCTATAAGAACGAGGAATATCCGATAGGGGCAATTGTCCAATTGCGCCAGGCACCAGAGAATAAAATCAGAAAACAGACCGTCATAGAGTCTTATGTGTCTATCAAGACTTCTGTCTCCGGCAAGGCATGGGAGAAGGAAATTGCAGATGGCCAGCATCAAACGATAGAGAAGCTGATCGGGGCTACCCGGCTTTATCAGCTCGATTGTCTGCCTGATGCCGGTGCAGCCCTCCTTTGCAGTCAGACCATCAGCCAGTAAAAACAATCGTACAATAGAAAGATGAATATATCCTATTCAAAATATAAGGCAATAGCCGCGCTCGAGCAATTCATCCGTGAAGGTCGTCCTGTCAAGTTTCCGGTCAAGGGCACCAGCATGCTTCCCTTTATTGTAGGTGATAGAGATTGCGTAGAATTCTATCCGGTAGAAGGCGAGTTGAAGGTGGGCGATATAGTGATGGCGAGGGTAGAAGAAGGCTATCCGGTGGTGCATCGCATCATCGGGATAGAGCCTGTTACAGGAGCAGCTTCCCCCGCATCTTTTTCTGCAGATGATTGCCGTATCGTGCTGACGGGCGATGGAAATCTCGGTTTTAAGGAGCATTGCCTGCGCAAGGATGTCATTGCGAAGGCGCATGCTGTCATCTGTCCCGACGGCAGCCGTAAGAGTCTCATTTCGCAGAAAGCGCTCAGAAACTGGCACAGATGGCAGAGGTTGAGGCCTGTGCGTAGGGTCTTGCTTAAAATAATCAAGCTCTATATCCGTTTATCATATAAAAACTAAAAAACAAGATACAATGAAGATCAAGAAAGATTTCAAGCTCCGCGAAATTTGCGGTGAGTATGTGGTAACAGCCGAAGGTATGCAGGCAGTAGACTTTACCAAGTTGATCAGTCTCAACGAAACTGCCGCCTTTCTCTGGAAGACGGCTGAGAAACAGGGCGAATTTACGGTAGCTTCGTTGGCTCAGGCTCTGTGCGATGAGTATGATGTAGTCATGGCTCAGGCAGAAAAAGACTGCGAGGCGATTATTGCCCAGTGGCAGAAAGAGGGACTGGTATGAGGAAGTATGCACTTTGGTTTTTTCGCCAGATGTCTGCAATCCGGGGACGTTTGCTGTTGCGCATCATCGCCGGTCTTCTGCAGGTAGCATTAGGCTTGTGGCTCGTCTGGCTGTGTCGCCGGTTCATCGATGTGGTGATCTGGCGTGGCAATGTGCTGCGCGAAACCATCGTGCTTTTTTCAGTCATCGCCCTGCTGATAGCCCTTCGCCAGCTGGTATTCTATCTTTCCGGCATCACCGAGGTTATCCTCCAGAATGATATGCGTAGCCGTCTCTTCCGGTTTGTGCTGGGCAGGAAACTCTATGCCGTTAAGCATCAGGCTGAGGCTGGTCCCGGAAAGCCTGCTTCTGATATGCTTTCCGGCGACATCAGCCAGCGTTTGGAGCGCGATCTCTCATCAGCCTCTTCGGTAGTTACGGATATCCTGCCCACAATCGTAGTCACCCTGGTGCAGCTCTTCGGTGCCTTCTTCCTGATGCGTTCCATCGATTCATTCTGGCATGGAGCCTTCTGGTACTGACACCGGTAGTTGCAGTCTGTGCCAAGTATCTCGGCAGCCGACTCAAGAAGATGACGCTGGCGATACGCGAGGAGGAGAGCAGCATACAGATGATGATTCAGGAGACGGTAGAACATGAACTCACCATCAAGACCTTGCAGGCAGAGAGCACGGTTTCCGGTAGGTAGGCAGCATGCAGCAGCGTTTGCATCATCTGGTTCGCCGTCGTATCCGTTTTACGTTGATATCCCGCCTGCTCCTTGCCTTCACCTTCAGTTACGGCTATTTCGGAGCCTTTGTCTATGGTGCCATCCAACTCAAGAACGGGTTGATAACCTTTGGTGTGATGACCGCCTTCCTGCAGTTGGTGGGTCAGATACAGAGTCCTATCATGTCGCTCTTGGGCATGATTCCCCAGCTGATTCATGCATCAGCGAGTGTAGACCGGTTGGTAGAGATTGAAAATACCGAGCAGGAGGAATCTCTGTCGCAGGCAGATGCTTCTATACCTTTGCAGCGTGCTTGCGGCATCCGTCTTCAGGATGTGAGTTATTCATATCCCGATGAGCGAAAGAAAGTTGTTGTCAGTCATTTCTCTTATGATTTCCGTCCCGCCACATCTGTGGCGATAGTAGGAGAAACCGGTTGTGGCAAGACCACCATCCTGCGTCTGCTGTCGAGTATCATCCAGCCCGATAGCGGAAGGATCGTATTGTATGATGCCCTGGGCAAAGAGACAGAAGGAACCGGCATGCGTTCGCATATCGTGTATATAGAGCAGGGTAATACGCTGATGAGCGGAACCATTCGCGATAATCTTCTTCTTGCCAATCCCGTGGCTACCGATGAGCAGCTTACCGAAGCCCTTCATGTAGCCTGTGCCGATTTCGTTTTCAGTTTGCCGGCAGGTATGGATACGAAGATAGGAGAGCATGCCACCCGTTTGAGTGGCGGTCAGGCACAGCGCATTGCCATAGCCCGCAGTCTTTTGCGCGAAGGTAACATTCTGTTGCTTGATGAAATCAGCTCATCGCTGGATGCCGAAACCGAGAAACTTCTTTTCGACCGCCTCTTTGCTTCGTATGCTGATAAGACTATTATCTGTGTTACGCATAGGAAGGAGGTGGCAGACAGATGCCAGGAGCAGATACGGCTGTGATGAAATGACCTAACCTCTTTATGCTCTAGGGATAGGTTATCCCCAGCCCCCAGGCAGTATCTGGTAATGTGTAGTGAGAATATCGTGAGGGATAACCCCAAATCGTGATGGAAGATAGATGATTACATAAAACTTATTCACGAATACGGCTGCATCGGGTTACAAATATGGCTGCGTGGGGTTACAAATATGGCTGCGTAGGGTTACGAATATGACTGCATCGGGTTACGAATATGACTGCGTAGGGTTACAAATATGACTGCGTAGGCTAACGGAGACATATCTGTAAGCTTATCGAGACGTCTGCATCAGCTAACAGAGACGTCTGAACTCGCTGACTGAACTACTTGAGTTTCTTGACTGAACCACTTGAGTTTCTTGACTGAACCACTTGAGTTAGCTGACTTAACCACTTGGGTATTCTTCTTCATGTGCTTGAATGTAACCATAAAACTTTTCAACCATACAGGTCGAAATTGTTTCAGCGGGCGAGAGCCCCCTCAAACTTTTACTTTTATTTATGAATCGTCAGCCCGATGCAGTGAAGCGGAGTGCTGTTTTTTATAGCATTATAAATACTTCCCCGGAATCTGCTGCAAGGCAAAATCCCAGGAAGTATAAGCCCCCAGCCTGCTTGCGAAAGTAGGCAGGGGAATTTCTTATCTGTTACCTCTAAGATAATATCTTATTTCAATTTTTCTATCTGTTCCTGGGTAAGACCGGAATACTTCATAATCAGATTGAGGTCAACGCCATCAGCAAGCATATTTCTGGCAATATCAAGGGCTTTCTGGTTCATGCCTTTCTCCATACCTTCAGCTATACCTTCACGCTTAGCAGTGTCTACGGAATTCTTGATGCTGCGATATGCCATCTTGCTGGTCTCGTACTCCCTCATTTCCTGAGGAGTAAACTTGGCTATCTCGGCTTCCTCGAAGAGACGGTCGAAGCCGAAATCGGTCAGCAAGCTGATGTATCTTTCTTCTACCTGTTTCATACGCTTTATATTTTTGCCTTGAAGATTATACAGTACTACATGCGAACGGTCGGTTTAAAAGAAAAAATAACGAATATCTGTTAATAAAAGTTTAAGCGTGTCCTGTCTTGGAAAAATTATAGTATATTTGTAGCTGAAAAGACGGGTCGGCGTGACTCGTAGTGATCCATGAGATGACAGAATAAAACAGAAACTCAAAATTAGTAATTATTTAACGAGAAAAACAAGATGAAAAGAACCATTTTAACAGCAGTGTCGCTGCTAATCTTATTCGTATTGCCACATCATCTTTCTGCCGGGCCACGATCCTGGCAACAGGCGCAGAAAATAGCGGAAAGAATTGGCTGCTGGGCAAAGAATTCGGTGGCGCCTATGACGCCGGGCAACGTATTCCTGAAAATGGGGGATAAGGAAACGGTGGTGCCGCTAAAACTGACCAACTGGGGTGATACCGAGGTGGGCAGCATCAGCTATACCTTTTATTATACAGATAAGCAGGTGAGCGAGGGACCTTTCGTGTTGAACTTCGACCAGCCGCTCAAGGATGGAGAAACGCGAGAGGTAAAAATTCCTATCAAACCGGGCCAGAAACTGGGAAAGGAAGAGTTGCTCTTCAATATCACACAGGTGAACGGACAGTATAACGAGGCTTCGGCGGGATATACCTATCTTACCTGCTGCACGGTCAACAAGATGCCGCACAAGCGGGTACTGGTAGAAGATTATGCGGGAATGTGGTGCTGGCACTGTCCTATCGGACTGGTGGCTACCGATGCCATAGCGCGTATGTATCCCGACGATGTAGTGGCTGTTTCTGTTCATAAAACTGATGATATCAGCAAGGTAGTATCGTTGGGTATATGAAGGCTTGATAGACCGCTATGCCGTAACGGTTCCTGCCGTATGGGTGGCACGTGATAACAAGCTGCCGGTTTTGACATTACCGATGCTTTCAAGATAGAAAAGAGCAAGGTTACCTATATGAACATGGAGGTGGACGCAGAATGGGATGAGAACGGTAATAACATACGTGTGAAAACCCAGG
>ENA-OQDW01000093-OQDW01000093.1-human-gut-metagenome-genome-assembly--contig:-NODE-93-length-34557-cov-2.270317_pt1 | contig 34557 bp, 40 predicted proteins | sample MGYA00242784_ERZ504613 | MGnify/ENA primary metagenome ERZ504613 (study PRJEB26092, sample SAMD00036330) | human gut metagenome | host: Homo sapiens | study: EMG produced TPA metagenomics assembly of...
CCCTCTGCCGCACTCCATCCTGTCCATTTCCTACAATCTGCCCGCTGTTCCATCGCAAAATCCCACAACCAGAAGATCCGGATGGGCAGCCGGATATGATACGCCGCCCGCAGTGTGATCTCCTCCCCGGAGAAATCGGATCCGATCAGGCTGATTCCAAACTTTCCTCCTGTGATGTAAGTTTCTGCTTCCGTGCGGTCCGCCATCTCTCTCAAAAGCAAAGCCTCTGCTATTCCGGGGAGCGCCGCCCCGTCGGATGACACAGCTGCCGCGCAGACTGCCAGCTTCCGTCCCGTATCATCCAATGCCTTCTGCACCTCAAGCTGAATCTGCATGATGCGGAAGAAAAAGAGAACACTCACAAAAAAGCATGCCAGCACCGGCATCACGACTGCTGCCTCCAACGTAAATACTGCAGACAGACGGAGGCATTGCGGTGTCCCTTTTCGCGCGATATTTTCTGAACCAGATATGGAATTTTGTTCGGGGAGAGATTTGTCCTTTCTTATTATTTTTATGATTCGCCTTGCTTCTACCTCATAAAGAGACACCGCAACACCTCCCTCCTCAATCATACGAAAACGTTCGCTGTGTCTGATAGCATAGACCGGACAGATCTCTCCCTGTATGTACCATCAGCCCGGAAAACAACGGCTGCCACTCATAATCCATGCGATAACTTATGCCACACAGCACATGATCCATGCGGCAGTCTGCATACATTGGATGCAGGCGTACTGTCCGTTCCATGACGTCCATCATCCGGTACGCCAGCCGCTCTGATGACACTGTATACAGGAATCCCTTCAGGTAGCCCTGATAACTCACACCGTTTTCGCAGTTTTTTGCCTTTTTGCCGTCTTCAAACGCCGCCGCAAGACTGCCAAACTGCGCTGTCCACTGCGTCTCAGTTTTTATCAAGGCAATCTTATCCCCCGCCAGCAATGCCCGGATGTCCAAAATACTCTCCACATACGCCCACGCCGCGATTACCCCCGTCTGGACAAGCCGCACAACCGCAAGATTTCCCGTAAATCCCGCCAGCGCCTCCGCCATTCCAAGCGTCTTTGCCCGCTTGTCCCCATCTCCGAGGATATGCGTGATATTGGCTGCCTCCCGGACAAACAGCAGGCGCTTGATGACGCTTTCCAGATTCTCTTTATCCGATCCTTTTCCTGCCAGCACATATTCCAGTTCATATGCCAGCGCGTGATCCTCTGATTCTCCCAGATAATCTCCAAAATATTGATCCATATATTCCAGTGCGAGTATTCTGTCATACCAGTCCGACACCTGTATTTCCATATTGCCGGTCTGTTTCTGCCGCCTCTCTATCGAATCACCCAGATCGGTCTGCCTCGTCGAGACCGCACCAAGATCCCCCAGCGTCATTCCAAGCAGTGCGTTCTGCTTTATCGCATGAACAACCTCGAGCGGATTTTCCTGCTCCGGCGGAAGTTCCGGTATCACCGCTTCCGTCCCGTCCGATTCTGCCTGTTCCCGGCGTTCGCTTTTTGCCTCTTCGATCGCTGTTCTGGCATCCTCGATACTCTCTTCCCCCTGTCCGCTCTGTTCCACCTGCTCATGCTCGCCATAGCGTTCCTGTAATGCCCGTATGGTCTCCATCGCCATATTCTGCTTCATATATGCTGCCACACAGTGCAGAAACACGCTTCCCTCCTGATCCGTCATCAGACGGTATGCCACCGGCTCTGCTCCTGCAAGGGAGACCTGCAGGATGCTTCCTCCCGCTCCATCAACGTCCAGATTCCGGTCAAGCCGCTCTCTTAAAACAGCGGTTACATGATCCATGGAAAATGTATCCCCACCGTAGGCGCCATCCAGTCCCAGCAGATGAAATTCTTCCCAGAGCACCGGCTGATACTCTGCGCATACCGACTCCAGCGCAAGCGTGGACTTCATATCTGCATACGTCTGTATCTGGTACACCCTCCCCGCCTCCAGAAGAGCCATAAAGAAGGATGCCACCAGTGCAAACGCAAGTGCGGAAAATACCGTAATACTTGCTCTCTTTCTCATTCTCAGACCTTTCCCGCCTTTTTCGTGATCGTATCGAAATATCGTTCACCAGACTTGTAAGTTGATCTTTAAAGATCAGTACCAGCCCGATCAACACGACCAGAATCAGAATCAATTCCACAACTCCCACACCGTCTTCTTCTCTGATAAACTCTCTGATCCCTCTCATAGAATCCCTCCCTTTCTAAATTTGAAATGCCAGCACCGCCGGCACCAACAGTATCACCATCACAATTCCGAGCATCAGCATCATCGGAAACAGCAATTTTGTTCCGGCTTCCTCACCGTAACGTTTTGCGGCATGCTTCCGCTCCTCAAACGCATTCTGCGCTTCCTGCTCCAGCAGTACCGTAATACCGCGGGTTCCTTTTTGCAGATTCTGCGTCAGTATGCCGGCAAGCTTCCGGTAGGATGCCACACCGCACCGTTCTCCGAAATGCTCATACGCCCGCTGTTCCCCCACACCGCTCTCCATCTGTCGGCAGGCGACCAGCATCTCCTCATAGGCGGGCATTTCCGCCGTTTTATTCTGTGTCCGCTTCTGTCCATAAGCTCCGGCAATTTTTCTGAACGCTCCCTGAAGCGTCATTCCCGCCCCCAGAAGCAAGGCCAGCTTGCTCACCAGATCCGGATACTCGAGTTCCAGAAGCATTTTCCGCTTCTTTTGCTCCTCCTGCTTTCTGCTCATGGATACCACCGGTACAAAGCAGGCGAGAATCACGCCCAGTATAAGGATCTTTTCCGGTCTCTGATCGCGCCTTTGCTCCCAGTGTATGGTATGTCCCTCCACCTCATCCGGCAGAAAAAGTCTGTCTGCTCCCGCCTCCGGCTGCTGTCGCGCAATCTTTTCTGAAATCCCCTTCCGGAAGCGCTCTTCCTCGTCTAACAGTCTGGGATACACGCAGATATAAAACTCCTGTACACATCTGGATTTTCCACATGTCAGAGTGACCTGCACATTCACCAGCTCCCCCTCCTCGTCCGGTTCTCCCACAATTCTTCCAGTGCGGCTCTCTATCAGCCGGTAATTGTCAAAGCTCCATTCCGCCTCAACATGCCCTTCCTGATATTCCTCACGGATGACAACAGCATCCCGGATACAATTCACAGATTCATTGTCTCCCGGGAATTCCTTAATGAGTTCTTCCTCTGCCGCTCGAAGATATGCCTGCTCCTCCTGCTTTGTCAGCTCCTGCTCCGGCACATGCACCGTGTAAGCTTCCGCCTTTTTCGCCCCATCCACATACATACGCAGGTCTGCCTCGTAGTCACCTTCTCCATTTTCTCTCCGAAGCAGCCCCTTCTCCGGATCCTCATCTGTCTGCAGTTCCATGTATCCGGACAGCAGCCCGAGACATGCCGCTGCCGCAATGACTGCCGCCCCTTTCTGCCAGTCTTTCCTGCCCCATTTCCGGCTGACTGCCCATCCGAGCACCGCCAGTCCAAGCGCTATTCCACATACAATCACATTTTCCCCCTCTTTATCCACAAACCTTTCGTCAGATCTGAATATCCAATATATGCTCTGACCATTTGATGGCGGCAAGATAGCAGCAAAAAGCGATGCTCATGACAGCCACTCCGAATGCGCTGCCATACAAAGCGTCCAGAAATTCTCCCGATGCCACCTGAAGATATGCCAGAATTGCAAGCGGCATTATTTCCATAATCCGCCCCTCCAGACGCTTTCCTGCAAGCACGGTTGCCACTTCCCTTTCGACTTCAATCCGCCCCGCGAGTTTTTGTACCGTCATCTGCATAATGTGGACAAAGTCTCCACCGCTCCGCTTTGCAAACGCGAACACCTCCGCAAAACTCTCGATCTCCTCACACCCGCTTCGCGCCGCAAACGAAAGCAACAGACGCTCCAATGGTTCGTTCATGCGCACCCCCTCATTCATCCAGCGCACCTCTGCCGCCATAAGTCCCTTCTCCCCATGCAATTCCAGAAGTTCTTTCTCCGTCTCCCTCCATGCATTTTCTATGGAATATCCTGCCAGCAACGCCGCCGATGCAGACTGCATGACATCCTTGAACTCCATGAGCAGCTGTTCCTTTCTCTTTTCCTTTTGCAGGGCGCAATACTTTTTCACGCATACCAGGTACGCTGCCGGAAACAGCAGCATTCCCCACACAGACCGGTAAAACAGCCACGCTGCCATTCCTGCCGCCCCTGCTCCCACTGCCGCACAAGCCAGTTTTTCCACAAAACCTGCCCGGTATTTTCTATAGTCCACTGCTCCCCTCCTTCTCCGGGTTCATTCCTGCACGCTCACATTTTTCGGTATGCATCAGCGGCCGGTTCTCATCAGGGTTCCCCTCACATGCCTTGCCTCCTCCCCGGACTCTTCATACCTGAACAATTCATGGAGCATAACCTCGCCCTGCTCCATTCCTGCTATTTCCACTATTTTTAATACCTTACGGCTTTTATCCCGCAGCCTTCCCAGATGGATCAGGATATCGATCCCCGATGCAATCTGACTGCGTATCGCGGGAAGCGGCAGTTCCATGCCCATCAGAACCATCGTCTCCAATCTGCTTAACATATCCTTGCACGAGTTGGCATGCCCGGTCGAGAGACTTCCGTCATGCCCTGTGTTCATTGCCTGCAATACATCCAGCGCCTCCGCGCCTCTGCACTCCCCGACGATAATGCGCTCGGGGCGCATGCGAAGCGCCGTCCGGATCAGATCGCGGATCGTGATCGGCGTAACGCCTTCTGTATTGGCATTGCGCGTCTCAAGCCGCACCAGATTCGGCTTGTCCAAAAGCTGTAGTTCCGCCGAATCTTCAACTGTAATGATGCGTTCCTCGCGGGGAATATACTGGGAAAGTGCATTCAAAAAGGTAGTCTTTCCGGAACCGGTTCCCCCGGAAATGAAAATATTGTAGCCGCACCGCACCAGTATTTTCAGAAGATCTGCCGCTTCCTGTGAGATGCTTCCCATCCGGATGAGATCCTCCATACCGATCGGATTTTCCGGAAACTTCCGGATCGTAACGGCCGACCCGTCGATCGCCACCGGCTCCAGCACAATATTGACACGGGAACCGTCCGCCAGACGGGTATCGACAATCGGAGATGCCTCATTCACCATACGGTTGCTGTATCCTGCCATCTGCTGGATCACATCATTTAACTTTTCTTTGGAGGAAAACCCGTACTCCGCTTTGTACAGCCGTCCCGCTTTCTCGTAGAAGATATGTTCTGCACCGTTTACCATGATCTCCGTAATTGCCGGATCTTCCAGCAGTTCCTGCAGTACATCCAGCTTGCGCAGGGAATAAAACAAGGTCTGTACCACAGCTTCCCGCTCCCCCAGCGTAAGCATCCTCTCTCTGGCAAAGTCCCTTACCTGTGCTTCGATCAGCTGATATACCTCCTCGTCCTCCACCGTCCGCGTCAGGTCGATCTGCTCCATGATCTGTCTGCGCAGCCGTTCTATCTCTTCTCCCGCAATCTGCATTGCGCATCCCCCTGTCCCGGTCTTATTCTTCCTGTCCGCCGATATGGTTCCGGACATAGTCCCCAAATTCACTCCACAAAAACTGACGGTACACATCCATTCCCGCACGTATCTTTCCTGCAGAAAACGGGAGCCTTATCACCTGCATCCGGTCTGCAATGTCCACCGCCGGCTCTCTTTCCAGGTATCTGCGGAAATGATCCATCCGGCAGTCGTAGTAAAAGCCGCTCTTCATCGGACAATAAATACTGGTGCAAAGCCCCAGAAAGGATAGAAAATCCCTTAACCCCTGACCAAAATCCAACAGGAGAATCTCATATGACGTCTGCTTCTCCAGAAAGGAGATCAGTTCCTGCAGATCCCCCGCGGTCATCTCCCCCAGATCCTCCGGATTATCAAACGGCTCTACATAGTGCATCCACTCGGTCTCATGAATCCCTCTGCCAAGCGTTTCCACCGTAAGGCGCTGCCTGCGCAATGCGAGAATCACCTCGCCCAGATCACATTCTCCCGGAACGCCAAGCAGTTCCAGCATCCCTGAATGTTCCATCAGATTCACATATAGTACCTTCTTCTCCGTCGACAGCTTCTGTGCGAGAACCATCGAAAACGGCATCTGCATTTCATGACAGATCGGAGAGTAAACGCCAATGACCTCCATTCCCGTTCCGACATTCTCCATCCTTCTGCTGCCGGCTCCCGCCAGAGTCATTACCTGCACCTCATGCAGAATGACCTCCATGGACTGATAACGGCAGATCCCACGGCAGCTTTCCGGCACGGAACCGTACGTTACCGATTCCGCAACCGCATCTGCCATCGTCTCCTGCAAGACCAGCACCGGAATATCGTATCCCGCCAGTCTCTCCGCCATCTCTTCAAATCCGGTTCCGCATATCGCAAGATCCGGCTTCTCTTCCTCCAACGCTTCCAAAAGCTTCTCCGGCATCGAAAATGCGGACACTGCATATTCTTCCGCCTTGCGTTCCACCAGGTATGTGACAAATCTGTCCCGGTATTCCCGGTCTGTATCACAGACTGCCACCGCAATTTTATTCAATGGCACACCCCCAGACTACAATAAAATATCCAATTAAAATCATCGCTGAAAAATGAATCAGTGTTCTCTGATTCCCGAATATTCCCGCCATTCGCTTCTGATACAGCAGCTTCCCCAGTCCAATTACTGCTGCCGCCACAAATGCCGCCAGTATGACATATAACAACTGTCTCATTGAAAGAAATCCACCAGCTACGGAAAATAACTTGATATCTCCTGCGCCAATTACACGCAGTTGAAATAAAAGAAACAATAAGATAACCGGAATAGAAATGTTCACCAGGAAATGAACAATGCCCGCACCGCCTTCCCCCTGAATGCGCAGTGCAAGTCCCATCATAAGTCCGGAAGCAATCAGCCGGTTACTGATCCGCATCTCCCGGAAATCCGCTGCGACCGCAAATACAAGTACCGTCAGCAGCGTCAGCGTCATAAGTTCCCCAACTCACCACCCCTTCGTTCATCTGTAAATCAGATTATAGCGATTCATTTTTGCTTTGTCTATAGGTTTTTCACATTTTATTTACATTTGTAAGATTCTCACAAAATTTTGAGCAGCAAAATTCCATAAAGAAGCGCAACCCCGCTAAAACCAAGGCTTCCGGTTGTCAAAAGGGTCACCGGATTGATGCCGACGGCAAGCATGATTCCCTGCTGTGCGAGCCATTTGTTCACATATGCGATGGTGCAGGCACCCAGAACCGCGCGCACCAGAAAATTCAATGCAAACCTTGCACGATTTTTTAATATCATAATTCCGAGGACGAGCACACAGCTTCCCGCAATGATCCAGAATGATGTCAGCGACATTTCCTGCATGGCGTTTCCTCCACACTTTTTTCTATATCTATGAATGTCCGCATCCGTTTATGCCGGTTTGTCTGTTCCGGCAGCCGGACAGATTTTTACCGTTTTTTGTATAGAATGGGATTTATTTGCTTATACTTTGAATAAGATAGAAGGAACAACACTGCCGCAGACTTCGGCAGAACCCATAGACCTGGAGGAACTATGCTGCGTTTTTTTCAACCCGAAAAAACGAATGATAATCATTATACGCTGCTGATAAACGATCTGCACCAGACGGCACAGGATCTGCAGGACGCCTACCGCAATCTGGAAAACGTCATCGATCCGGATCTGATCGACTGTTACATTTATGAATTAAATTCCGTGCAGATGCGCTACAAATTTCTTCTTACAAGCATCCGCAACTATGAGCTGCGCACACAAAAAAATCCAGAGGATTTTTATACCAAAAATCCTCTGGAACTATCGGAATCCTGACAAGTCTCCACCAGATTGTCGCGTCCGTAAGTATACCCGGCATACACCTGCTGCGTATTTTTCATAAGCGGCTCCGAATGATCCTGCTCTGCCGCATGCAAAAAGCCATCATAGAGCTTTTTCATGAGGCGGCAGGCATCCTCGGCATCTGCCAGATCTCTCTTGTAGAGAGACTTTGCGATCGAATCTCTGCAGAACACATAGATACTGTAGAGATTCTTCGCCATGTCATAGGAGAAATTGAGCGCCGATATCAGTTCGTCAATCGCGCGCTGCGCTCTCCGCAATGCTTCCTTGTAGCATTCCAGTCGGCTGCATCGTATGCCACCCTGGCATCGTTCAGATATGTGAAAAAAATATCATACATAACCACGACCAGTCCGCTCCGGTTCGCCTGACTGATCCGCCTGGTAAAATCTACAATCTGTTCTTTTTTCAAAACAGACCTCCGTTCTCATGCCCCCTCGCGCTTACTGCAGTATCTGCAGTACCTGCTGCGGCAGATCATTTGCCTGTGTCAAAACAGAAATCGCTGCCTGATTGAGCACATTCTGATGTGTATAGTTCGTCATCTCTTCCGCCATGTCAACGTCCGTAAGTCTCGACATTGCATCCGTCATATTCTCCCCAAACTCATCCAGACTGTTTGTGGAATACTCCAGACGATTCTCATAGGCTCCCAGATTAGAACGCGCTTCGCTGACTCTTGCAATGGCATCATCCAGACGGTCTAAGGCACGGTCTGCACCATTAACCGTCGTCACATCCAGATCGTCGATATAGAGGCTCTCGCAGGAAATCTCCGGAATCCGGATGTTCATATTCTGATCCATGTTTGCACCGATATGAAGCGTCATGGTTCCCATATCTGTCACCTCAAATTGAGGATCCGTCATAGGTCTCCAACACATTGCCGGCAGAATCTGTCTTGGTCGCACCGTCCTCATATCCTGCTTCCACCAGGAATGAGAGGGAAAAACCGCCCAGATCCGTGATGGTCACACGGTTACCGTCGCACTTTGCGGTCGCGGAAGAGGTAAATCCCTTCCAGTTCGCCACGTCATCCAATTTCATGTCCGATCCGTTCGGAACACTCGTTGTCGTCTTGCCGGAGGCATCTGTCTGCTGGCTTCCGTAAATCCACTGTTTTGTCGCCGGATCCTGCACCAGACCATTATTGCCGGATGCGTCGGACAGTGCAAACTGATTGGCAAGCGCCTGATTGCTGAAGGAAAGCTTCAATGTGGCGTCAGATCCGTAAGCGTCTGTCGTGAAGGTCAGGCTTCCGTCCGTCTTGCTGCGCTCGATCTGTGTCTCGCCGATCTCTCCAGCCGTCCGGAGCTTTTCGTATACTTCCTGATACGTGTCGGTTGCTGCGATCTCAACGGTTGATCCATTGACGCTCATCGTGCCGGAAACGCCGATTGCCGCCGTGCTGTTAAAATCTGCACCGGACGTCACCTCTGCCTGTGTTGCTGCCGTTTTGACTTTAATCTCGTAATTTCCCGGGCTCACCTGATCCGTCACCTGGATGCGGCTGGCATGCTTTGTGTACACTCTGGTGTCCAGCGAGCCGTCAAGCAGTGTCTTCGTATTGTACTCGGTATCCTTGGAAATACGGTCCACCTCATCCTTTAAAGATGAGATCTCTTTCTGGATGGCTTCCTTGTCTTCCTGACCCATCGTCGCGTCACTCGCCGCCTGCACGGAAAGCTCTCTCATACGCTGCAGAATACTTGTCACCTCACCTAACGCACCATCCGAAATGTGAATGACGGAAATACCGTCCGACGCATTGGCAGATGCCCGGTCAAGTCCGTCAATCTGTGCTTTCATCTTGCGGGAAATCGCCATTCCCGCCGGATTATCCTTTGCATGATTGATTTTTAAACCGGAAGAAAGCCGCTCCATGGACTGGCTTAAATTACTCTCAATCCCGAGCAGGTTCTTGTTCGCTATCGATGCCGAAACATTATAATTTATTCTCATCCTGTCGTTCTCCTTTATCCATATCTGTCCTATATATCGACCAACTTGCCGCTTCACTGAATACCCGGCAGAAAAGATTTCCCGCACACCTGTGTATTTCACGCAAACTTTGTTTGCATTCCGCGGCGTTTCGTATTATAATTAGCACATTGCCGGGCATACTAATGTAATCATACATGCCCATAATCACATAAGGAGGTATCATTATGACACAGATCACAAAGTCCACGATGATTGGCGAATTACTTCAGATCGATCAGAATATCGCACCAATCCTTTTAAATATTGGAATGCACTGCCTTGGATGCCCGTCTTCCCAGATGGAGACAGTAGAAGAGGCTGCCATGGTACACGGTATCGATCCGGACGCTCTGGTAAAAGAGATCAACGATTTTCTTGCAAAGGATCTCGCTTAATCCGCAGGCGGACACCAGACGAAAAGGGTATCCCGGTTCCCACTGGAATCGGAATACCCTTTTTTCTGTTGCTTAACGCCGCAGGCCTTTAAAGCTCTGCAAGCGTCTGAAGCGCATGATTTTTCAAAATCACCTGATAGTGCTCTTTCATGAACGCACCTGCTGCCGGCGTATACGTCTGCTGCGTTCCGTATTCGGATAAAATATTGCACACCTTGTTGAACTCTTCCGGCGTCTGTCTGCTCTTGCTGACCAGAAGATAATACCTGTGCGCCGCCTCATTCTTATACAGATCGTTATTCCCCTGATAGAAGCCCTGCAGCGTGTGCGCCAGTCTGGTGATCTCAGAAAAATCACTGAACACAAATAACTTCGTAATGTCTACAAGTACGTTTACCGGAGTTTCTTTTTTCTTATCATTCTCTTCTGAAACGAAGCTATCCTACTGCCCTGTGCATCTGCCGCCTTTCTGCGCTCTTCCTGAATCCTGCGGAACAACCCCAGTATGTCATCTGCACCTTCCGGCGCCGGTGCTGCTCCACCGCCTGCCATTGCCTCCTCGTACACGTCTTCCGGATCCGGATCGGAGAACCTGGAAAATCTGGTATCAAGCTCCTCCGGATACTCCACCTTGGTAATCACCAGAATAATCGTGTCCTGTGACAACGGTATTGCCTCTATCATCAGCGGAATATCATCCGCCTCAAAACCAAATTCATACGCCGCCTGCTGCATCATATCGCGGAACAGAAGCTTTGCCTTCTCCGTTCCGTATGCAAGCTCACTCAGCTTGATCTGACGCTCTGCCAGATCCTCCCTCGTCAGCGTACAGCGAATCTGATTGTCGTTTACTTTTTCAATTTTCATACTACACCACGCCTTTCCGTATTCTGAAAGCCAAGCTTCCAGCCAAACTTTCATGCGAAACTCCCGCATTACTTCCTTTATCCGGAAAACCTTGTAAACTGTACATTTATTATAATCAAATGCTATATTGATGTAAAGTATACCTTTTTATTAAATCTTTATAAACTGCCAAAAAGCTATTGTCAAACTACATTTTTCATGTTATAAACATATGCATGAGATGCGAATCTGCCACACTATGAAAGGAGCGGATTTTGCATAGAAGAAGTTATTCTGTTCGGCAAGTACCGGATTCTTTCCGTACTCGGTTCCGGTAGTTTCGGTACCGTATTTCTCGCCGAGCATCTCAAGCTGAAGATTTATCGGGCCATCAAGCGAATCCCCAGATCTCTGTCGGATAGATCTTCTTTCTCCCTGGAATCTGACTTCCTCGCGGAAGCAGCTCTTCTGAAGAATCTTAATCATCCAGGAATCCCCCTCATATATGATATCGACGAAGATGACGCCTATCTTTATATGATTGAAGAATACATTCAGGGTGAATCACTCGAGACGTTTGTCTCTCATCAAAAAGCATTTCTGAGGAACTGATCGTAAAACTGGGCATACAGCTATGCGACATTTTTACCTATCTGCATCATTTATCTCCATACCCAATCCTGTATCAGGACTTAAAGCCGGAGCATATTATATTATGTGGAGATCAGGTAAAATTACTCGATTTTGGCATTGCATCTTTTTTTACCGGTTTCGGAAAAAATTTCCAACTTTACGGGACAAGCCGCTACTGCGCACCGGAAATCCTGCGCGGACAGCCCGTCACTCCGGCTGCCGACATCTACAGTCTCGGCAGGGTTTTAACGGAGCTTTCGGACGCCATGTCCTGCCGCTGTTCCAGACAGCTTCGGTGCATCTTAGAGCAGGCATGCGCCGCAGATCCGGCAGACCGCTGTCAGGAGGCCTGCGATCTGAAAGCCGCACTGCTTCGTGTACCATTATCAGAGAATCAGCAGTCTTCGCATCTCATTCGGAACATTGCCGTCATCGGGAGCAGACCCGGTGCAGGCGCCACGCATATTTCCATTTCTCTTGTCAGCACCATGAATCAAAAACATATTCCCGCAATCTATGCTGCCGCGGACGGGAGCGCATCGCTTCTACACGCCGCCAGGGCAAATCATCGTCTGATCGACCAGAGCGGGATCTTTATTTATGGAAGCTTCCGCGGAATTCCGGACTATGGGGACGGTATATCCGTTTCCGTTCCGCCGGATGACTGCGTTGTAAGGGACTATGGCACCCGCGCGCCCGCGCTGGCCGAGCTGGCTTCTTTTGACCTGATTCTTTTTGTCTTAAACGGAGGAGACTGGGATTTTGTACAGGCAGCCGCCTATGGGAAACAGCTGGCACTGCTGCCGCAGACACGTTTTCTCTGCAACCACGGCTGCCGCTCTGCCGCAAAGGCATACGCACGGCAGTTAGGACATCGCGTCTACTGCTTTCCGGAAGATGCGGTTCCATACGATACAACACCCGAAAAGGAACGGCTTGTTTCGTCCATCTTACCGAAGAAAGGAGGGAGACGGCATCTTCTATTTTGATCGCAACGAAACCAAAGCACACATCACCATCGGCATTCTCGGATGTCATCCGGGGGCCGGCGTGACACAGCTCGCCATAAGTCTTGGCACATACTGTGCCTCCAGGCGAAGGCTGCGCACCGCTTGTCTTGAACTTCACAAGCGCAGCGAACTGGCGCGGCTGATTCCGGAATCCGCTCTTGCGGACTCCATACACCGCCATGCCTTACAATGCAGCAAAGCGCCGGATGCCGCGGACACTTCAAAGGCAGAGTTTTTTCACTTCCGCCTGCACGGCGTGGATTATTATCCGAATCTGGCACCGGATGCTGTGCCGCGCCTGCTGAATATGGGGTATGATTATCTGATTTTGGATCTCGGCAGCTTAAACGAATCCGCCGCCGCAGAATTCCTGCGCTGCGACCGCAAGATTGTGCTAGGCAGTCTTGCACTCTGGAAAGCCTGGAGTTATGAGGAATTTTTTAAACAATTTGACAGCTTTACAAACCTTGGGGAAGGTTATCATTATCTGGTACAGATGGGAACATTCCAGAATCATTCCGTTTTTTCCAGGCAGCACTCCATATCCATGCAGGAGGTTCCGTTCATCAAAGACCCTTTTCGTATAGAAGGGAGCACTTTCTATTTTTTGACGAACTTCTGTCATTTTATTCATTGTAACCGCAACACACTGTCTGCCGGGGATCAGGCAGCGCAATTTTTCTTTATATCACGAAACGTAACCAGCGAATTCCTTTTGGTATTTTTCAGATTTGGGGGAATCTAATGTGAATGATGAACATATGCAAAGACTTTATCTGGAGCTTACATCTCTGGAGAATCGAGGCATTACCATCTGGCTGGAGGGCGCGAAAAGCAGCTCGCAGGATGTAGCCAGCCAGCTCTGCGTGCAGGAGGAAAGCACGTACATGAGAGATTATATTTTTGACGAGGGGGTGTTAAAGGAAGTCCATTTTGATAAGATCAGAAAAGATCTTCCGTAACTAGTCGTAACTGGAACAGAATGACTGAGTTCCTCAATGCCCGGTCATACTGTCTATGCAGTGAATATTATTTGATAAAAAGACAGCCGGGAACTGCCGCCCGAGTTCACAATCTCCTGCGGCCGGTTCCCGTTTTTCATTCTGCGACACGCAAAAAATGGCAGATGCAAATAGCTTTGATTTTGTGCTGCAATATGCTACAATGTAGGGGAAATCTCTCAGAAGAAGAAAGGGTTTTTCCATGAAGAATACAAAAAAGAATATTATACCGGTCATTGCCGTTCTTGTTTTAATCGTCATTATCATTCTGTTCATGCTGCTCGGGCGACTGATCGAAAAATACACGCCTCCAAGGAGCACCAGGAGTTATCCGAGTATTACGGGCTTGCATCTGATGATTCCGTAGCCTGATCTTTAATAATGAAGTGTTGTCTGTGCAGGGGCGACTGATCGACGGAAACGTATATCTGGATTTTGAGACGGTTCACGATAAGATCAACAGCCGTTTTTTCTGGGATGCCAATGAGAACAAGCTTTTATACACCACCGCCACCGACCTGATCTCGGCGGATGCGGAGAGCACGACCTACTATGTGACCAAAGACGCCCGGACGTTAGATCACACGATTGTAAAGGCAGATGCCTCCACCGCATATATTGCGATCGATTTCGTAAAACAGTATTCCGATTTTGATTATACCGTATACGATCAGCCGAACCGCGTTGTCCTCACAAACCAGTGGGGCGACTACAACACCGCTCCTGTCAAGAAATCCACGGAGCTGCGCTATCAGGCGGCATCAAGAGTCCGATTCTCGCCGACCTTGCAAAAGGAACCGTGCTCACGGTTTTAGAGCCGAACGAGACCTGGACGAAGGTGATGACGGAGGACGGCATCATCGGCTATGTAAAGACCAAAGCCCTCGGCAGCACCTCCACCGCGACCCGGACCAGCGACTACACTGCGGAAGAATTTTCGCATATTAAAAAAGATTTCTCCATTAATCTCGGCTGGCACCAGGTGACCAACAGCAGTGCGAACGCAAACATTGCGAACGTACTTTCAAACACCAAAGGACTCAATGTCATCTCTCCGACCTGGTTTTACTTAAAGGATACGAACGGAGGCATCGGTTCCCTGGCAAGTTCTGATTATGTAAACTATTGTCACCAGAACAACATTGAAGTCTGGGCGCTTGTAAGCAACTTCGGCGCCAAGGATCAGGGACTGGAGAGTCCGGATACCACGCAGGTGCTGACCTACAGTTCCAGACGTGAGAGTCTGATCAACAACCTGATCTCCGCTGCGATCCAGTACAAGCTGGACGGCATTAACGTGGACTTTGAATCGCTCGACCCTTCCATCGGTGATTCCTATATCCAGTTTATCCGGGAATTATCGCTGAAATGTGCCAACAACGGCATTGTCCTTTCCATCGATAATTATACGCCAACGTCTTACACGGCATTCTATAACCGCTCTGAGCAGGCGGTCTTTGCCGACTATGTCATACTGATGGGATATGATGAGCATTACGCAGGTTCCGAGGAAGCCGGATCGGTGGCGTCCATCGGTTTTGTCAATCAGGGTGTCGCAGATACGCTCCAAAGCGTTCCGGCAGACCAGCTGATTCTCGGTATGCCGTTTTACACACGTGTCTGGAGCGAGACTCCGGTATCGGACGATGGCGCGGCTGTCAGTACAACCGAGGACACCTCCGACAGTGATACACTCTACGAGCTGGACTGCTACTCGGCAGGCATGAAAGAAGTCCAGAACCTGATCAGCACGAACGGAGCCGTTCCGGTGTGGTCCGACACAGACGGACAGTATTATGTAGAATACATCAACGGCGGCGTCACCTACAAGATCTGGGTGGAGGATGCCACTTCACTTGAGGAGAAGTTAAAGGTAATGCAGTCCAACCAGCTCGCCGGCGGAGCTTTCTGGAAGCTTGGTCTGGAGGATCCGGCTGTCTGGGATACCATTATCAAATACATCAACTAGCCGTTCTAACCCCCGGGGATCGTGAATATCATTTTATGAACGAATCCCCGGGGGTTTTTATTTCATGAAAAAAAGTTGGAACTTATCATGAGCCTCTGTCTTCTGGCCGCTGCTTCATTCTCGCAAAGCAGGGCGCCGTACTGGTCCAGAGTGAAAAGGCGGCACGTGAAAAAATCTGTATTGTCGTCGATGCCGGTCACGGCGGAAGTGACCCCGGAAAGGTGGGCATCAACGGCGCACTCGAAAAGGACATCAACCTCTCCATCGCTTTAAAATTAAAAGATCTTCTGGAACAGAGAGAAATCTCTGTCGTTCTCACCCGTGATTCCGACGCCGGTCTCTCACCCGCAGATGCCACCAACAAAAAAGCCGCGGATATGCAGAAGCGCTGCCAGATGATCACGGACGCCAATCCCGCTTTCACCGTGAGCATTCATCAGAACAGTTACACAACCGAAGACATCAAAGGCGCCCAGGTATTCTATTACGGGCAGTCCGAAAACGGCAAGCGCTTAGCGGACGTTCTCCAGGAGCATCTGATTTCCGAAGTCGATCCCCAGAATACACGCGTCGCCAAGGCAAACGAAAGCTACTATCTCCTAAAAAAAACACCCACACCTACGGTAATCGTAGAATGTGGGTTTTTAAGCAACCGAAGCGAAGCCGATCTGCTCCTGACCGAAGATTATCAGAGCAAGCTTGCTCATGCCATCTATCTGGGGATTCTCTCCTATCTCGAAGAAGAATCCCTGCTTTAACTGTTTTATGCATCCGCTCCCTGCGCATCTGTTCCCTGCAAAAGATCCTGCACCTGCCGCACAAAGCTTTCCGCAATATGGTATAGCCTTGTTGTCTGCACCTGATACGTCGTATCCGACTGTTTCTCTGTGGTCTCCTGCTGTTCTGGTGCATCCACGCCAAAGACGCCTGTTGAAAAATGGTTCAGATCCAGATCTGCGATGCATGCATAGTGAAGATCTGCCTCGTTTCCACTGTCCAATACTGCCGTAAGGCTCTCCTGCCGGCTGTCTAAAAGTTCTTTGGTATCCTCCCGGTCCGATGCAATCAGACCGCTGACGCCATGCTCTTTTGCCTGGAACGTTGCCGCAATCTTACCGTGAAGCTTGGTTTCCATCGTGATGTCAACCAGCCCTTTTTCACCATCCCCGCGCACAACCTTCAGCGAAATGCCGACAACACCGCTCTCGGTCTGCACCGGTATTGCATACTGCTCTTCTTTTGCCATCATACTGCCGATGGATAACTGTGCCGACAACAGACGCATCTCCCTGATATCAAGGCTTGTCACGTCATCGCTGTCGATCATTCCCTTCATTACATTCTCGGCAACCTCAGCAAGCTGTTCCTGTGCGGCGGCAAGTCCTCCGGGCTTGCGATTGCCTCTCCGAAATCCTCAAGCACCTGCTCCTTCGCCCGGGCAAGCTGCTCCTCATTTTCCTCTTTGTGGCTTCCCTTTGCGCTCTCGCCGAAGATCTGACGGAATACGCCGTTCCGGTCATTTACCATGGCTTCCATCGCCATGACGTTCGTCATGGTATTCGGAATGTCGTACTTCTGCAGTACCGTGTAAATATCCTGCGTCATTTTCGCGCTCTGCGATAACTGATCCAGCTGCTCCTTCGCATATGCATAATCCTGGCTGGCATCGTCTGTCTGTGCCTGCGCGAGCGCCTCCTTTAACTGCTCCGGAGTCATCTCCTCCCAGTCCGGCGTCTGTGATGCGACAACCTTCATGCGCTCCGGTGTGAGCAGATCTGCGACATCTTTCACGCAGTTGTTCTGATATGCCGCTTCCATCTGATCGGTGATAGAAGTGCCGGAATATCCACTGCCTTCCACTTTTCCAAAGGATTCATCCACACTGTAATCCATTTTTCCACTGCGCCTCTCGGATCGGACCGCCATCATCAGATTGCGCATGGTGATATCGGCTCCCTGATTTACAAGCGCTCCCACCGCGGCGCCGTCCGACTGCTCTACCTGATGGATCAGACGATACGTTCCGATATAAGAAGCCCGCTCTTCCTGGCTGATTCCCTCCGTGCGTTCCAGCTTCCACAAAAATTCTCCAAAGCCGCGCTCATCGTTCGCACTGGTCTCCTTTTTTATCTGCTCCGCTGTCGCATTCAGCGTACTAAAATCCATATCCAGCGGATCGATTCCTCTGCGGATCATCTCCGTCACCGTTGCCGGCGTCAGGTTGCGGAATACACGCTGCACCTGCTCATCCGCCGCTTTCATCTCCGCCACGGATTCCTGTGTAATTTCAATCTGGTTATAACCGAGGATGCGCACTGCACGCTGATTTGCCTCCGTCGCCTCCAGTCCGATATCGTTCAAAATATCATCCACATTGCGGAATGCCTTCTGAATCGAATCCCCCAGGTCTGCACGTGGTGCCGTCATCAGGGTCTCATAACTCTGATTTGCACGCTCAAAGGTATCCTGCATCGCACGTCCGGTATCATGAACCTCTGCGACAGACGCATCCTTTACTCCCTGCGCTCCCAGCACGTATGCCGGTACCGTTTTTAAATCGTTGACACGCTCTGTGGTCTCACGGAAAAGATTCACGTTCGTCTCCGAAGCTTCTACACCCTGTCCCTTCAACAGCTGTTCGTAATATTGGTTCTCCGTCTCCTTCAAAGCCTCCACAAGCTCTGCCAGCGGCTGGGTATCAATCTGGATTCCCTTTTTGAGCAACGCATAGTTTGCCTGTGCTGTCATCGCAAGACGTGTCTCCTCCAGCTGTCTTCTGGCGGTCAGCAGATCCAGTTCTCTCTGTGTATAAGCAGTGCTGCCATCCGCACTGCTCTCTGCCGTCTTCTCCTGCGCGTCTCCCGAAGCGTTATCCGCCGTCTCCTCACCCGAGCGATGTGCCATCGCTTCTTTTAAGCTGCGGATATTTAACTCCATGCCGTGATCCACGACATATGCGACATCCTCATCCGTCGCTTCGCCGATCACATCGCAGGCATCCTGCGCTTGTCCGCAAATGATTGTCCATCCACAAGCATTGCGTCCTGCGGGCTTTTTCCTTCTGCAACCGCAGCCGCCATACTGCCCAGCAGCGCCTCTGCCTGCACTGGCAGACTGAGATTTTTCAGCTCCATATAGTAAGCAAGATTCTCCTCATTGAGCGGCACGCTATTGTCCAGCAGCCACTGGCACGCCTCTTTTGATGTATCATCCACCGAAGCCCGGCGCGCGCAATAATCGCGTCAATCTGATCCGAAAACATCGTCATATCGACTGCTGCCTCCGGATTTGCCTGATAAGCAGCACTTCCGCTGTACTCTGCCTTGTACAGGTTGCCGATCGTGGGCTCCATCCCGTTATCCAGCATATACTTCACTGCGCCGTCCCCCGGCGTCTGAAGTGTCTGCGCCAGTGAGAGCGCTTCCATCACGCCCCGCACATTTTCCTCGGTGCACGGGAGGTCGGCTTCCTTCATTGCCTGCGCCAGCTGTCTTGCAAGCGCTTCGCTTCCGGTAATCGCCGCCATCTGCTCGTAATCCAGATCATCTCCAAAGAAAGAGATATCCACTCCCGCTTTTGCAAGCTGTGCCTTAATCTTATCCGTCTCGGTCACAATCGTATTGGTCGTCGTATCGTCCAGTGAAAATCCGTCTTCCTGCATTTTGGCATAATCTTCCGGGGAGGTAGTGTTGGACAACACCGCCATCTGGTTCTTGCGCTCTTCGGCATCAAGCGTCGCGGACGCTTCGATCTCCTCGGCAACCGTCTGCTTGTCTTCCGCTGCCGGCTTGGCATAGGTGGCATCTTTTAAATTCACGGATTTCGCATTGTCACTGACACTGCTTTTTCCACGGCAGCTCCCGCGGCTCCTGTGGTATATTGGCTCAGAACGGCCCCGCTCTTTTCCTCCGGTCCGATACTCTGCTTTACAACATCTATAATATTCTGGCTCTGCTGCTCTACTCTCATCCTGTGCACTCCTTTTACCTTTTCAGCTGTGGTTCTATAGAAGTAATCAAATATGAAGCATAAAAATGGCGCATAACACTATGCGCCATTCATAGCTTGATATATATATCGGTCATATCAGCACCATTATTAAGCTGTTCTTCGCATTTCACCAGCCCCCGAAATGCAATCAGTAACGAAATACCGCCACGCCGTACGGCTCCAGAGGATACGCGATCGAGTATGGTCTGCCGTCACATTCGGCCTCCACCGCCTTGTAACTCTGCGGACGCTGTCTGCCGCATCCTCCAAACTCTTCGGAGTCACTGTCCAATATCAGCTTGTAGGTCTTCTTGGCAGGCACTCCCACTCTGTAATCCGGTCTTGCCACCGGTGTAAAGCTGCACACAAAGAGCAGCTGATTTTTTCCGTCCTTGCTCTTGCGGATGAAACTGTAGATGCTTCTGTCCGCATCGTTCGCATTGATCCACTCGAAACCGCCCCAGCTGCTGTCGAGCTCGTAAAGCGCCGGATTCTTCCGGTAAATATGAAGCAGTTTTTTCACCCAGTTCTGGATATGCTTGTGATCCGGATTGTCGAGAAGGTACCAATCCAGCTCACGCTCCTCACTCCACTCGCGAAGCTGTGCAAATTCCTGTCCCATAAATAAAAGCTTCTTCCCCGGATGTCCCATCATAAACGCGTAGCCTACCATGAGATTGCGGAACTTATCAATGCCAAGTCCCGGCATTTTGTTAATCATGGAGCATTTCAGATGTACAACCTCATCGTGAGAGAGCACCAGAATGTATTTTTCGCTCTCATTGTAGCTCATCGCAAATGTCATCTTGTGATGATTATCCCGTCGAAAGTAAGGATCCAGCTTCATGTAATCCAAAAAATCATGCATCCAGCCCATGTTCCACTTATAGCTGAAATTCAGTCCGTCATCCTCCACCGGTCCGGTCACCTTCGGCCATGCGGTAGATTCCTCCGCAATCATGACAGTTCCCGGATTTCTTCCGAGAACCAGGGTATTGATATGTTTAAAGAACTCGATTGCCTCCAGGTTCTTATTGTCGCCGTACTGGTTCGGAACCCACTGACCGGCCTCCTTTCCGTAATCGAGATACAGCATGGACGCCACCGCGTCTACACGCAGACCGTCCACATGGTAATGCTCCACCCACAGCAGGCGCTGCCGATCAGGAAATTCTTGACCTCGTTCTTACCGTAATCAAAAATCTTAGTGCCCCAGTCCGGATGCTCCCCTTTTCTCGGGTCTGCATACTCATAGAGACAGCTTCCGTCAAACTCTGCCAGACCGTGCGCATCCTTTGGAAAATGTGCCGGAACCCAGTCTAAGATGACGCCGATCTTGTGTCTGTGGCATTCATTTACAAAATAAGCGAAGTCTTCCGGTGTTCCATAGCGCGAGGTAGGCGCATAATAACCGGTTACCTGATAGCCCCAGGAACCATCGTACGGATATTCGCAGATTCCCATAAGCTCGATATGGGAATACCCCATCTCAGTCACATACGGAATCAAAGATTTTGCCAGATCCCGATAACTGTAAAATCCGTCATCCTGTCTGCCCGGATGACGCATCCAGGATCCCGGGTGAACCTCATAGATGGCAAGCGGCTGTTCATATACATCTTCCTTGTGTGTGGCGCGCTCTTTCATCCACTCGGCATCTGACCACTTAAAATGTTCAATATCCGTAACTGCCGACGCCGTTCCGGGTCTTAACTCCGCGTAGTTCGCATAAGGATCCGCCTTGTACAGGCGCTTTCCGTCCTTCGTCTCGATGAGGTACTTATACAGATCACCCTCCTCGACACCCGGAATAAACAATTCAAAAATCCCCATCGTCTCCGGCTCCAGGCGCTTCATTTCATTGGCGCCTCATCCCATCCGTTAAAGGAACCGATGACCCATACACGCGCGGCATTTGGCGCCCACAGATCAAAGCAGACTCCCCGGATGCCGTATTCATCTGTGGGATGCGCCCCCAGCTTCCGGTAAATCTCATAGTGTGTCGCCTGCCCGAATAAGTACCGATCCAGCTCTGAAAAATTTGCCATACCCATCTACCCCTTTATCTTGATTTTAAAATCCAAAATCTTTTTCATGAAGGATGACATAATCGTCATCGTCATATCTTCTGGAAGTGATAATACTGAACGCCTTCTTAAGTCCTCCCCGTTCTGCATGGGCGATTGCCTCGTCCACAATATCCTTGACCTCTGTAAGGGTTGTCGCCTGATCCAGCTTTTGAATATTGCTGATGCTGTTGTAAAGTGCCAGAACTCCCATCTCATCGATGGTGTATCCCAGTTCGTTGGCATAGGATCTCGCAAACGCCACCAGTTCGTCGCTCGTAAAGATCGGGATATTGATTTTCTCCGAAAACCGTGCTGCAAATCCCGCATCCCGGCTGAGTGCCTTCTCGATTCCTCTTCTGGTGTCCTCCATAATCACAAACAGTCCGCTGTTGTCACTGTCAAGCAGCGTGCCAAGCTTGACTGCCGTCTCTCTTGAGATGCTCCCGCCTTTTCGATAATCAGACATCCGCCCGCCACTTTTTTAAGGAGCGCCGCCACATCTTTCTGATTCAGCACGGAAGCTTCGATCTTGCCGATTTTTCCGTTCGGCTTGCCCACTTCCTTCTGGAGCGCCTTAATCATGCTGGTCGCGAGCACCGTCTTGCCGCTTCCCTGTCCGCCCTGAATAATCATATTCCCGGTGGAAGCCGTTTTACCGGACGAAAGTCTTGCCGCTGCTCCCGTAAGCGCCTGGCACAGCTGCTGTTCCATTCCCTTAATCGGCACAAAATATGTAAAAATCTCCCGCTGCTCTTTGGAAAGCCGGGTAATTGCCTGATGTCCTTCCTCCTCCGGCTCCTCGATCTTCGGAAGCACGTCGTCTGCCGCTTTCGCTTTTGAAGCTCCGCTCTTCGGGTGTCCCCCGCCTGCCAGCTTTCCGCCGGACTTCTCCGCCTTCGGAAGTTCCTCGTCCTCCGGCTGTATCTTCTGCTCTTCCATCAATGCCTGGATGTCGGCTCCCAGTGCTGCCGTATCCGGCTCTTCCATCCCGGCAGCATCGTCTGTATCCTCCGGTTCTTCCGCCGCCTGTGGCTGCGCCGTGTCTTTTGCCACCGCTTCCTCTGCCAGAAGCGCCTGGACATCGGCCCCCAGGGTAAACGTATCCGGGTCTGTCTCTTCGGTATAGCTGCCCGGAATCTCCGGTTCCGCGATTCCGCCATAGCTTCCTGCCGCATCTGCCTGTTCCGTCTCACTTACCACGCATCTGTCTGCGGTTCATATACAGCCCCTGTCTGCGGCTCATATACCGCATCTGCCTCCGGTGCGTATACCGGCTCTGTCTCTGCTCCGTATACCGCATCTGTCTGCGGTTCATATGCAGCCTCCGCCGCAAGCTGCTCCGCATCTGGTTCTATCTCATACGGGCTCTGTGTCAGCTCTGTGATGCCGTTCCCCCGGAAATCTGCCTTCTCCGGCTGCAACGCTTCCTGCGGCTCCGCCACACCTGCTGCCTCCGCCGCACTTGCCGCCGCAAGCTGTTCATCCATTCTCGCATTCTCGGAGGATAAGCGGTCGATCTCCTGCTGTAAGATCTGGTTCATGTTCGCCACCATCTCAGCCGCCTTATCGTCAGCAATCGGCTGGCCGCCCAGATACTCTTCATCCAGCAGATCCTTCGGTGTCAGTCCAGAGTCAAGCTTCGGAATCACATCCACCAGACGCTCCATGATATCGCCTGCCTCCTGCAGTGCACGCGCCTTCGCGGATTCCAGCTTGCGCTGCTTCGCCTCCTCAAGCGCCGTCTCTGCCGCACGCCTGGTCTTCTCCCAGTCTGCAAGCACCTCATCAATACTCATCTGTCCCGTCACCTGCGGCTCTGTAGCCCCCTTATCCGGAACATACATGCTGATCTGTCCGTCATAATCCTCTGCAAGAAGCTCTTTAAAATTGCTCTTGAGCAAGTTGTCAATCTCTGCATCCGTCTCGATATGGGGCATCTCGATCGTATCCTGCGGCAGCGGTTCCTCCTTGGGAATCTGAAGATACGGAATCTCCTCCACGAGCTTCTTGATCGTATCCATGCTGTCCTCGACCTTTTCCTTGTCGGTCGCTTCCATGATCTGCACCATATTCTTGCGAAGTTCATCCTGCAGATTCTGTGTATTAAAACGCTCCGGTGAAAGCTTTACCTTCGGTATCTGCACCGGTTCGCTCACAATCTCGCCGGACTCAAGGTCGTCCTCCGGCCGCACTTCCACAACGCCCTCTTTTTTGAGGCGGAACTGCCGGTACTTTTCCTCCTGCTGTCTGGTCAGCGGCTGATAGAGCATCTTAAGCTCCAGCGCCCGCTCCACATAAGGTCCGTCTCCGAACCAGAGAATCAACTCATCGCAGGCATCGATGCATTTTTCGCTCATTCCCGCCTTATGGTAAAGGCATGCCAGCTCAAATGCCCACTCCTCGGAATATTCCTGCTCTTTTAATTCTTCCAGTATTCCGATCAGCGTCTGCAGATCGGCGCCCTCCGCCTTACTGATCTCGTAGCGCAGAACGTATTTGAGATTGTCGTGCGGGGCGATCTCCACGAATTCCTGATAGTAGTCTCTCGCTTCCTCGCAGTTCCCCATCTTGATGGCAACCTCCGCAAGCCGGTAGATAATCATTCGTCCGATCGGGGATCTGTCATACGCCATGAGCAGAATGTCCCTGCTTCTCCTCATATCTTCCCACATTCTCGTAGATTTCTCCCGCCTTAATCAGTGCGTTGACGTTTTTTTATTTTATGCCAGTTGATCGTGTCCGCAATCTCCGCAGCGGCTTTGTAATTATTCTCTGCGGTAAAGGACTTCATCTGATCCAGCTTTAATTTATATTCGTATTTATCCAATTTGTGCCACCTCAAACTGTGCGATTTTCACTCTTTTTATTACCTTTTAGTTTATCATACGCACTAATAGATGTCAAAAATATTCGTCCGAAAAGGCTGTCACGCAGTGGTGTGCTGCCTGTCTTTTTTTATTGGAATTATCTTACTTTTTCCAGACATGAAAATACCCCCATATAGGACTTTTATATTTCATTGTCCTATATGAGGGCAGCATATTATTTTTCAGGTGATTCTTCGATTTTTTCCCCGGTGCCTTTCTCCGTTTTTTCCTCATAGACAAGCTCGTTTGTCCTCTTGTCAATGCGCATCAGATGAATGTAGCTTCCCGTATCGTCCACCAGACCCCGCTTTCGCAGAAAATAAGATACCAGCTTCTGTGCCACATAGTAGATTACTGCCATGAGCGGCACACCGAGCAGCATGCCCGGGAATCCCCACAGCCCGCCAAATACCAGAATGGCAAATACCACCCAGAAGGAACTAAGCCAGTAGAATCGCCGAGGATCTTCGGTCCGATAATATTGCCGTCGATCTGCTGCAGAATAAAGATGAAAATGAGAAAGTACACTCCCTGCAGCGGATTCTGCAATACAACGATAAGGAATGACGGAATTGCTCCGATAAACGGTCCGAAAAACGGAATAATGTTGGTCACGCCGATGATCACTGCAAGCAGGATCGTATCCGGCATTCTCATAATAGTGAGCACCACATAGGCAAGAATACCGATAATCGCTGAATCCAGAAGTTTTCCGGAAATAAATCCGCCAAAGATTTCGTTGCTCTTGCGCACGGTCTCAACAATCACGTTCGCACGCACCGGCTTGAACATGGCGTAAATGATTTTCTTCGCCTGTCCTGCAAACGTCTCCTGGCTCGCCAGCACATAAATGGACACAATGATGCCGACCACCAGATTCAGCAGAAACTTTAACGTATAGATCACACCGCTTGCGATCGACGTCAGATAAACCTGAACCTGCGCCAGCAGATCATTTTCAAGGAACTTCTGTACGGCATCGCTTGCTTTTTGCAGCACATCGTTTATAACACCTACAATCTCCGAATCTCCCTTGAAGAATTCATCCGACCAGTCCATGATATTCTTGACCTCGCTCGGAAGCCCCGTGGCGATCCCCTGTATACTCTGTATGATAGAAGGAACAATCGCCGCGATAAGCAGTACAACGATTCCCCCTAAGAACACCCACGCCCCCGCGATCGCAACGCCGCGCGACATTTTTTTTGCTTTTGTTTTGCTCTTCATCCGCGGTTCCAACAACTTCATCAGATGACGTTCCAGAAACTTCATTACCGGATTGAGCAGATATGCAAGCACCAGCCCCATAATAATAGGCTGAAGAATTGTGGTCAACTTTTTCCAGAAATCCGCAAACCCGTTGTAACGATATATCATAAAGAAAAACAGTATGCAACAGCAAAACGTAATAAACACTACCAACGCGATTACTACATATTGCTTTAAATTCCATCCGCCATTTCTGTCGCCGGAAGTATTGTCTGTCTGTCGTCTCTCACTGTCCATAGTAAACCTCCTTGCTGTTCCTCTGTTGTCTGCCGCTGCAATTCCCAGCAGTGCGAGTCCGAAACCGCTTCGCTCTTCCGGACTCGCGGGCGTTCGCCCTATCAGCCGCGCGATCTGCAATATAAAGCCTGCAAGCAGTCTCATATTGCAGTCGGCGCAGCTGGCACTGCTCATTGTCTATGCGTACATTATACCCCATGCAGGGAGGTTTTCCAATCGCTATTCTTTATTTGCCGCTAATTTAATGTTAATTTTTCAATGACTGCCTTCAGCTGGTCTGCCGACGCAAGAAGTGCATTTTTCTCCTTCTCATTGAGCGGAATCTCAAGCACCTTCTCGATTCCATTCTTGCCGACCACCGACGGGATGCTGAGTGCCAAACCGGACAGTCCGTACTCTCCCTGCAGTTCCACCGACACCGGAAGCACGGCATGCTCATCCTTCACAATGCTCTCTGCAATTCTCGCGACCGCCATGGCAATGCCGTAGTAGGTCGCACCCTTGCGCTCTATGATCTCATAGGCGCTGTCGCGCACCTCCTCATACAGGCGCTCCATGGATGCCTCGTGGTTGAAATGTCCCCGCAGTTCGCAGAATGATTCAGATCGATTCCGGACACATTCGCCCCGCTCCATACCGGAAGTTCGCTGTCGCCATGCTCACCGATGATAACGGCATGGACACTGCGGCTATCCACATCCAGATGTCTGCCAACCTGATATTTGAGTCTCGCCGTATCCAAAACCGTACCGGAGCCAAAGACTCTCTCCACCGGATAGCCGGATATCTGCTGTGCCGCATAGGTCAGCACATCCACCGGATTGGCAACTATCATTAAAATTCCCTCGAACGCCGTCGCCGTGATCTGCGGAACGATCGATTTTAAAATCCCGACATTCTTCTCGATCAGGTCCAGACGCGTCTCTCCCGGTTTCTGATTCGCTCCCGCGGTAATAATGATCAGACCGCAGTCCGCCACGTCCTTGTAGTCCCCGGCATAGATGTCCATCGATGCGTGTAGGGAAGACCGTGGCTTAAATCCATCGCCTCGCCCTCCGCTTTTGCGTGATTGGCATCTATGAGCACCATCTCTGAAAACAGTCCTTTCTGCATGAGGGCAAACGCGATGGACGCCCCCACAAAACCACATCCGATTACTGCAACTTTTCTTGGATTCATCATCATTCATTTCTCCTTTCTATTTCACACACGCGGTCGTTTTCCTCTATGTTCTATTGTTACACAACCCCGTGTTTTCTATTTCTTCCAAATCCTACCATAGCACCGGGAATTTGTATGTTGTATTTACAACGAAATAAACTTTTTGGTTAGTTGCAGCAAACTCCGCTGCAAAAACACAGGCAGTGCATTTCTTAACACTGCCTGTTCTCTCTGATCCTATTGCCACGAAACGGGCTTATCCGCGATAATAATTGATCAGACAACCTTTTAAAATAATCTCTCTCTCGTCGTCCGTCATCGCACCCAGTCCCAGCTTAAATTCCTTTAACTCAGAACCCTTCACCACGTATGCGGTAATCTCGCTCTGCTTTTCTTCCACTGCCTTGCGGATGTCCGGCAAAAACAGATAATCCAGATTCTGGAACGGAAGCGCTCCCTCCGGAATGACAAACGGAAGCATACCCCAGTTGATAAGGTTCGAGCGGTAACGCTTTGTCGCGTACTCATTGGCGATGTTTGCCCAGCCGCCAAGCACCTTCTGACAGGACGCTGCCTGCTCACGCGCAGAACCGTCGCCCGGCTTCACCGCGAAAATCGTACTTCCGAAGCCAAGTGTTCCCGGCTTCATCTCTTCGCCAAACGTTTTCTCCGGAAATGCTGCACGGATCGCATCCATTACCGGGCGCAGTTCTTCGACTGCCTCAACCGGACATGTGCCTCCTCGACTGCTTTCTGTGCCTTCTGGATCTCCTTTGCACGTCCCACGTACTGCGGGTCTTTTCTGGAGAGTGCAAACTCTGCCAGTCCGAGCGGGTTCGAGCGGAAAGAAGAGGTCTCGCCGGAAGGTATCAGCTCATCTGTCGTCGTTACCGGATCATGAATCTCCGATACTACTTTTAATACCATATTCTCCGGAAGCGCACTCATCGCCGGCCAGTCCTTAATGTTCGGTCCGAACTGGATCTCCACGGACGGATCTGCCACGCCCTTGCTGTCGAAGACACGGTTTGCATAGATCGCACTGTCAAAATGATACTTCGGCTTGGAAAAATCTACATCCACGTCCGTAGCTGCCGTCAAATATCCCTTGTTTGCCGCCGTCGCAGCGATGGAACGCGCGTCCATAAGCGCCACGGAAGCGACCTGTCCCTTCTGCACCTTGGAACCCTCGCGGTTCGGGAAGTTTCTCGTGGAGTGGCGGATGGAAAATGCATTGTTCGCCGGCGTGTCTCCTGCGCCAAAGCACGGTCCGCAAAATGCCGTCTTCACAATCGCGCCCGTCTCCATCAACGTGGCAACGGCTCCATTTTTCACCAGTTCCATATAAATCGGCGTACTTGCCGGATAAACGCTGAGCGTAAACTCATCCGGTCCGATCGACGCACCCTTTAAGATGTCCGCCGCATCACAGATATTCTCAAAACCGCCGCCCGCGCAGCCTGCGATAATACCCTGATCCACATACAGTCTGCCGTTTCTGACCTTGCTCTTTAAGTCGAGCTTGACCGCACCGTCAAAGCTTACCTCTGCCCGCTTCTCGCAGTCATCCAGAATATCCATCAGGTTTGCGTTCAGCTCCTCGATCGTGTAGGTGTTGCTCGGGTGGAACGGCATCGCAATCATCGGTTTGATCTCATCCAGATTGATCTCGATCATTCCGTCATAGTAAGCGACTGCTGCCGGATTCAGTTCCTTGTAATCTCCCTCTCTGCCGTGAATCTCATAGAACTCCTTCACCGCGTCATCCGTTCTCCAGATAGAGGAAAGGCAGGTCGTCTCGGTTGTCATGACGTCCACACCGATACGATAGTCCACACTCATGTTGGAAACGCCCGGTCCGACAAACTCCATGACCTTATTTTTCACATAACCGCGGTCGAACACCTCGCCGATGATCGCCAGTGCAATATCCTGCGGTCCGACGCCCTTGCGCGGTGTACCCGTCAGGTAAACGCCTACTACGCCCGGCATATCGATATCGTATGTCTTGGAGAGAAGCTGCTTTACCAGCTCCGGACCGCCCTCGCCGACTGCCATGGTACCGAGCGCTCCGTATCTCGTGTGGGAATCCGATCCGAGGATCATCTTGCCGCCTGCCGCCAGCATCTCTCTGGCAAACTGGTGAATGACTGCCTGATGAGGCGGCACATAGATTCCGCCGTAGCGCTTTGCACAGGTCAGCCCAAACATGTGGTCATCCTCGTTGATGGTACCGCCCACTGCGCAGAGGCTGTTGTGGCAGTTCGTCAGTACATACGGAATCGGGAACTTCTCCAGTCCCGATGCACGTGCTGTCTGTATGATTCCTACGAACGTAATGTCGTGGGAAGTCAGCTTATCAAACTTGATCTGCAGCTTGTCCATATTGCCGGATACATTGTGATCCTTTAAAATGCCGTATGCGATCGTTCCCTGCGCCGCCCCGGCTTTTGTCACCTCTCTGCCCGTTCTGCTCTTTATTGCGGCAGCTGCCTGCGCGTCATCCACAACCAGTTCCGTTCCGTTTACCAGATATACTCCGCTGTCATATAACTTCATGATTTCCTCCTTGCCCTTATCATAGCCTTTCAAAAATTATATCGGTCTTGCAGGTAAAAATCAAGCACTTTCGCGCTTTATCATACAAATCGCCGTCTTCAAACATCAGTATGATATCAAAGAGTGTACCCGCTTTTGCCGCGATGCGTTTTGCCGTGTCCGCATCCGGTTCCGCCAGATCCGGCACCATGACCGTCCGGATTCCCGCATCCGTTGCGGAGCGCACGCCGTTGGGGGAATCTTCGACCGCAATACAGTCCGCAGGCGCTTCCCCGATCTGCTCACAGGCATAGAGATAAATATCCGGCTTGGGCTTGCCGTTCTCCACCATCGTTGCGCACACTATACGGTCAAACTTATCGTAGATGCCGATTCTGGTGAGATAATCCTTTGTGCGCGCCGGATCTGTGGCAGTTGCCACCGCCGTCTTAATCCGATGCGCCCGCAGATAGTCCAGAAGTTCATCCACACCCGGCTTTTTATCGATCCCGTTCGCCGCGATGTGCGCCTTCATCAGTTCCTTGCGCCGCTCGCGGATCGTCCAGTACGGGAAATCCGCTCCAAACCGCTCCTGCAGAAACGGCGCCGCATACTTTGCCGCGAGACTCCGGATCGCAAGACCATCCTCCACCGTCATATCATACCCCGCCTCCGCTGCCGCCTGGCGCCAGTATTTGTTCAGCCATTTTTCCGTGTCAATGAGTACCCCGTCCATATCAAAGATCACTGCTTTTACCATATCACTGCCCCCTTTCTTCCTGTCCCTCCACATAGAGCGGAAGAGCGATGGTCGCCTTAAACAGGTCTCCATCCACAGAAATATCAAACATTCCTCCCATAAGAAGCGTGAGATTCTTCGCGATGGAAAGTCCCAGACCGCTTCCCTCCGTCGTTCTGGAGGAATCCCCCCGGATAAACCGTTCCGTCAGATCTTCCACTTCGCTGTTCTCTCTTGCCAGTGACCGCGCCGAAACATTCTTAATAGAAAAGACGGCACGTTCTTCGTCCGCCTGCACTTCCACATAGACACGCGTCTTTTGAAGTGCATACTTGGCGACATTATTATAGAGATTCTCGATCACGCGGTAGAGGTGCCGTCCGTCTGACCAGATGTAGACCGCCTGGCGCGGAAGCTTTGTCACTATCGTAAGTTCTTTGTCCTCGAACTTTTCATTGAATTCGCCGCCAGTCTGGCACACCAGTTCCACAATGTCGATCTTGTGCATCTCAAGCTTCACATTTCCCGAGCTGACCTTGGATGCCTCCACGAGATCCTCTGTGAGCTGCTTTAAGCGCTGGGACTTTTCGTCCAGAATCTTCACATAATTTTTCACGCGCTCGTTGTCCACATCCTCGCGCTGTATAAGGTTGACATAATTGATAATCGATGTCAGCGGTGTCTTGATGTCATGGGAGACGTTGGTAATCAGATCCGCTTTCATGCGCTCGTTTTTCGTGCTGTCGTCCACGGCATGCAACAGTCCGGCGCCGATATTGTTGATCGTCTCCGCCAGCTTCCGGTCCTCACCGTGAAGTTCTTCAACGTCAATCTTGGCAGAGAGATCACCGTCCGCAATCTCCTCAACTCCCTGCAGGATCTGATAGTGCTCCACCGCTTTCCGGAGCAGAATGTATGCCTCCATGGCGCTGAATAACAGCAGGGCAATGAGTGCCGGCACATTTCTGTAGTAAAACGCTCCCGCCGCCAGGAAAAAGCAGACGATCATATGAATCGCAAAGATCATCAAAATCTTAACTGTGACAGACCTTTCCCGGAACGTCTTCTCAATCCCGCGTCCAAGCCAGCACACAAGGCTGTTCTCCCACATCACTTCCGCTTTCAGGCGACGCACCATACTCAGATAGAAGATAAGAAACAGCGTATCAATGAGAAAACTGATGGTCCCTGATGCGACAAGGAGACCTGCAACCTCCCATTCCCGGCTGCTTGCTCTCGCAAGCAGCATAACCAGCTCCGCCGACAAAAACACAAAGCCAGCAATCATAAGTTCGGTCTTGATGCGGTCAATGGAGCTTAAGGCGATGCCTTCCTCCCCCTCCTTGTGTCCCGCTGCCAGTGTCAGGTACACAAGCGTCAGAATCCAGCCCAGCAGACTGATAATTGCCCCTGCAATGCTCACTTTGATCCACGGATGAACCTTTCATATTCTATCTTGGCATCCCGCAGATCATCCCCTGCCGAAAGCTGTGTGTCCACGCCGATGACAAGCACCACGTCTTCCAGGGGCCAGTAGATCTGAATTGCCGTTATTGCTGAAAAAATAATTCTCCAGTCCCCGGATATCCGTGCCGAATTCCTTGTCTTCCATATCGTAAAGCAGATAATCTCCCATGGTCTTTGCTCCATGAGAACCGTCTGCGTATCGAACTGCTGCCCCTCTCTGGTATCTGGCTGATTAGTATACCACACGCCATTGATCTTATACCAGTAGCAGAAATTTGTACTCTCCTGCTTAAATTCATTGGTATACTGCAGATAGCGTTTCTCATCCTCCGCTGTCCGAAGCGCGCCTTTCTGTGTCAGGAGCAGATAATCGTTCAGATCATTGCACTTCTGCTCCATGCATTTCAGATAATACCCGGAACTAAGGAAATCATCGGTTCCAATATCGGTAAGCTCCAGAATATTCTTGCTGACAAGCGATGCCAGAAGGAACACGGACACTGTAAGAACGATTGTAAAAAAGGAATGAAGGAGCACTCCCGTTATTTTCATTCCGTAACTGTAGGATCTTTTCTCCATAAAGACGCTCCTCTAGTTCTTGTCAATCTTATAGCCCACGCCCCAGACTACCTTGAGGTAGCGCGGCTCTTTCGGGTTGATCTCGATCTTCTCGCGGATATGGCGGATATGAACCGCCACCGTATTGTCCGCACCGATCGCATCCTCGTTCCAGATGCTCTCATAGATCTGGTTGATAGAAAATACCTTCCCCTGATTCTTCACAAGGAGAAGCAGAATGTTGTATTCAATCGGCGTCAGCTTAACCGTCTCCCCGTCCACCGTGACCTCTTTTAAATCATCGTTGATCGACAGACCGCCGACGGTATATACGGACGCGTCGTTCTCTGCCGCATTGCCAAGCTGCGTATAACGGCGAAGCTGCGACTTTACACGTGCCACCAGTTCCAGAGGATTGAACGGCTTTTCCACATAATCGTCCGCACCAAGCACAAGTCCCGATACCTTATCACTTTCCTCCGTCTTTGCCGAAAGAATAATAACCGGAATCCTGTATTTCTCCCGAAGCTTCATAAGAGCAGACAAGCCATTTAACCGTGGCATCATAACATCAAGCAGAATTAAATCTACCGGATTCTGCTCAAGCAAGTTTAACGCTTCCATTCCATCATACGCCGGAATCACCCGGTATCCTTCGTATTTTAAAAGTTCACTGATCGAATATACAATTTCTTTGTTGTCATCAACAACCATGACAACCTCTCCCATATTCATTTCCTCTGCCATCATTCTCTCCTCTCGTTTTCCTTTATCTGATATAAACAGTACACTTCCACTGTTAAAAAAAACTCGATGTAATTCTTAAATTTTTCTTATAAAAGGCCGTCGGGAATTTCCTTTCATACATTTCCTTTCCAAGCAGTGGATCGCCGGTATAATCCGCCACTTTTTGTGGCGGCAAGCCGGGCAATCGGCTTGGATTGCACAACGTGCAATCATTATACCACAAACGATAACAGGCGATCCGGAAATTTCTTTATTTCCGAACCGCCTGTCATCTTTACACATGTGAATTTTATTTTATTCCGCCGCAATCTGCTTTACCTTACCGAGTCCCTTTGCCACGGCAGGAATGCAAATGATCACGAGCGTAATCGCCGCTTCCGCCAAAAGAAAGCTATAATTATATGCAATCGGATAGATCGCTGTCAATGATTTCGGGAAGTTATCGGGCATGTAATCCATCCAATACAAATATCCCCCAAGTGCGTGAAACGCACCTCTTGCCAAAACTGCCGCGATATAACCTTTAAGCAGTCCGTGCTTCTTTTTTGCAAATCCTGCCACACCAAGAGCTGCAAATGCCAGAATATAATCACAGCACACTTGGAAAAAAGAAAGTACATACGGTTCCTGTATAAACTGCAGGATTCCATAAGCAAGACCTACCAAAACTCCTGTTCCGACACCGTACCAGTTGCCACAAGTACAATAAACAGCATGCTGCATAATGTCACACTGCCTCCCCATGGCATCTGAAAATCTTTACATAAGACGTAACAAACGCCAGGGCCATTGCAGCCGCACAAAATACTAGCTGCTTTGTCGTCATTTTTTGACGCTTAGATCTCTTTCCCGCGAAAAATACTGCCGCCAGAAAAAGTACGATCCCGACGGATATCGTGACAACATATCCCGCAGTTGTCAGCCCGCCTTCTGCATTTACAAGTAAATCAAACATAAAAAAACCTCCTGTTCTCAGATTGAAAACAAAAGGTATAAAACACTCATAACATAATCCCTACGTTGGCATTATCCAAATCAGGTTATGGGTCGAAGTTCCCAACTTCCTCTCAGCCTGTAACACAAGCTCCCCTTGTCATCAATCTATATGTAATTTTTTAGTAACAGTTTAGCCATACAGTGTGTGTGAAGCACAAAACATGCCTGCATGTTTTTGCAAGCGGACATCTGTATGTG